>BNJV01000092.1_pt1 | contig 266596 bp, 381 predicted proteins | sample 8540591 | NCBI WGS metagenome assembly BNJV01 (sample SAMD00202457, study PRJDB9452) | human saliva metagenome | host: Homo sapiens
TCAAAAGCAACCATCACCTTCTGCAGACCAAGCCAAGAAAGAATTGGCTAAGATCTTCAGAAGGCGGTAAGTCAGCGAACCACCAGGCCGTGACCAATAATTTGCAGTAGTTGAGAATTGACAACCAAGGTTACAAGGTTGTGAACGATGAGTTCAAGGATCCACAAAACTTTGATGATGATGCAAGCAAGGACCAAAACTCACTGTTCAATTGGAAGAAGGTGAAAATTATCTCGATCCGAATAATCCACCGAAACCAAACGATCCAATGGATCCGTGCGCGCAATCCGGATGGACCTAAGTGGACAGATGATAAGATCACGTCAGCTCAGCAAGAAGCTGCGAAAGAATTCGAGCCGTACTGATCAAGTCATGTATACGAAGATGGTAAAGAAGCAGCACCAAGCTTCGCTAGACAGCGCTAAATTCACGCGTATTCTGACGATCAACGTCGTAAATCTGAAAGCGACTCGTAGAAAAAGCGCCCATGGCACCACAAGACGACGTGATCAAGGACAAACTTCACCAGACATCAAGGGTTACGTAGCAGATAAAGCTTGCAGTAGCAGATGTGAAGGTTACAGCAGACTCAGCTAAACCCAGCTGGATGAAGTCGTAACTTACAAGAAGGTAGTAGTTCCACCCACACCGACACCCGTACACCTCGAAACGAAAACCAACTCCTACTCCGGAGCCAAAACCAGAACCAAAACCAGAATCCGGAAAACTCGTCCACTAACTCCAGCTCCGGTACCACAAATAAACAAGTACCGGAATGCCAGGTGGAAACTGAGTTCTCGGAACCACTGCTCTTGCCAAATACAGGTGAGAAATCATCTTCAGCAGCAGCAGTGCTTTGGTTTAGGGAATTGTTGCAACACTTGCAGGTGTCAGTTTGATTAAACCAAGATTGATAGCAAGAAGATTAATTCTTTTCTAGCCTTGATAGTAATCACTGAAGAGTTGTGATTTCGGTTAGTTAATCGTCAGTGAAAATCGATAACTTCTTTACGAAGTTATCGATTTTTATTTATTTTGATTAGCAGGACTTTTGGTAGTAAAGAATGAGAGAAGATTCCAGTAAAAATAGGAGATTTACTGGAGAATGAAGGGAGCATCACCTGAATTTAGTAGCATCATTCATTTTATTATCAGAGAATGTAATGACTGATCTCGGTATTCTAAAATGTATAGGAACTACTGCCCTAATTTTTCTATCTTTAGTTGTACTTCACAGATAATTTTAGGAATTGAGGACTTTTCGTTTTTGTTGGATGATTTTTCGTCTTTCCTGTGTTATAATAAGGAAGATTTAAAAATGTAGAATAGTTAAAGGAGAAATTCTAATGGGACGGGTAAGCCAATATTGTAGCTAAGAAAATAGGCTAAAGACGGCAAACCAAAAGTTTATGCTAAAATTCGGTAGAGATCTATGTAGCAGAAGAGGTGAACCAGATCCTGAGTTGAACATCAGCCCCTTAAATTGTTATTGATCGCGCTAGAAAGCGAGTGCCAAAGCATGTTATTGACAAAGCGATTGACAAGGCTAAGGGAACATGGATGAAACCTTTACAGAAGGCCGTTATGAAGGCTTTGGACCAAAATGGTCTCTATGCTGATTGTTGATACCTTTGACTTTCGAATGTCAACCGGACTGCCGCCAATGTTCGTGCAGCCTTTGGGGAAAAATGGCGGAAACATGGGATAGTGGCTCTGTGTCTTATCTTTTGACAATAAAGGTGTTATCGTTTTTGCTGGTGATGATGCAGCAGCATCTCTTGAATTGCTTTTAGAAGCAGATGTAGACGGGACGATGTAGAGGCTGAAGAAGAAGTATCACAGTTTATACAGCGCCAACTGACCTACATAGCAATTAGTAGCTGCAGTGAATTGGTATCCAAGAATTCCATGACAGAGCTTGAAATGATTCCTCAGTCAGAAGTGGAATTAACAGAGAAGATTTAGAAACCTTCGAAAATTGTATAGCGTCCTTGAAGACGATGAAGATGTCCAAAAATCTACACCAACGTAGATGGCTTCTAATTGAATAACATAAAAATACAGTCTGATTAGTATAAGCTGCGTTCTAAGGCAGTTTCTAAATCAGACTGTATTTATTTTTAGTTAGTTAGTGAAATTTTTAGAATTGTTCCTGTTCCTCTTGATAGCTTCTGTAGGATTTTTCACGGCGAGAATCATCTCAATCATTTCAGGATTGGCTTCGGTACTAGCTGACTGAGAGCCCAGATGGCCGTAGCGATATGGATAGATTCTGCCCTTTATCGATAATTTCTAGCAGTTTGAGAATGGCAGAGCGGTCATTGGCGTTGGCTAGAGCAATGATGGCATTGCAGGCTGCAGGATGTTTTTGCCTGCCAGCGCCGGCTATATGGCCGAATTTTTCTCAAACTGACCATTAGAAAGTTCCAAGAAAGGAAGGAGCTCTGATGGGCCAGTTCGGGGTCAATCTCTGTTGGTGAGCGGATTGTCCAAGTCCTTTATTATAGGGGCAAATTTGGCAGATATCGCAACCATAGATGACTGTCTTGATGCGAAATTCTAGGTCCATGATGCCCTTATCTTGGGTTTGAAAAAGACAGGCAGCGCTTTGGCATTCATAGTCCCATCACCAATGAGGCAGGAGGTGGACAGGCCGTTACGCAGCGGTTGCAGTCTCCACAGTCATAGTCGACAGGCTGGTCAGGTTCGGATGTCCAGATTGGTACGAGCTCACCCAGAAAACATGTAGGGAGCCAAATTTTTGGATATGACCAAGCTGTTCTTGCCAATAAAGCCTATTCCTGCTCGCCGGGCTACAGCGGTGTCGACCAAGGCTCCTGTATCTACCATGCCTTTATATTCAAAGTCGGCAGTTAACCCTCATCCCCTTGTGCAAGCCGATCTCAGCTTGTCCTTTAGGACATAGTGGTAATCCAGTCCCCAGCTGTTGGAGTGAATTTTTCCTCGTTTGTAGGCTGTTTTTTTGTGGCTGCTGCTTGAGCTTGTGGGGATAGGCGACTCGTGATAGAGCATGATGGTCTCAGCTGAGGCCAAACTCAGCTTGGGCTTAATTCGCTCCTCAATATTCTTGTGTTCAAAGCCTGAATTTCGGCCTCTTCACGGCTAGCGCAGCGACTTTTCCAGATAGTCAAAGTCATCTGCTGTCGTAAAGCCAATTTTAGAAATGCCAATGTCTTTTGATAATTTGATAATTTCTTCTTTGATATTCATTGCTATTATTATATCGAAATTAGGGAGAATTATGTGAGAAACTACTTTGTGAGAAAACCATGATTATTTAGCAAATTTGAGTGCAAGAAGAGTTAGGCAGACAAGTGTAAATAGAGAAAACGACAGCCTTTCAAGCCAATTACTAAATGGATTATTTTTGAAAGATATGGGAAACATGCTATAATGAGAGGAAACATTTATAAACAGAACATAGCGAGTAAGGAATAAATGGCTAATATTTTAAAAATCATCGAAATGATAAAGGTGAAATAAGAAAATTAGAAAAAGATGGCGGACAAGGTCATGTCCCTATGAAGACGAAATGGCAGCCTTTGACCGATGAAGAATTGCAAGCAAAAACTGTTGAATTTAAAGAACGCTATGCAAATGGTGAAACTTTAGATCAACTTTTGTTTGAAGCATTTGCAGTTGTCCGTGAAGGAGCTAAGCGTGTCTTAGGTCTTTTTCCCATATAGGGGTTCAGATTATGGGGGATTGTCCTCACCATGGTGATGTGCCAGAAATGCGTACGGGGGAAGGAAAACCCCGGACAGCGACTATGCCTGTTTACCTGAATGCCTTATCTAGCCAAGGAGTTCACGTTGTTACAGTTAATGAATACTTGTCAGAGCGTGATGCGACTGAGATGGATGAACTTTATTCTTGGTTGGGACTTTCTGTTGGTATCAACCTAGCATCTAAGTCACCAATGGAAAAAAGAGAAGCTTATGCTTGAGATATCACCTACTCAACCAACTCTGAAATTGGTTTTGACTACCCTGCGCGATAACATGGTGGTTCGGGCTGAAAATATGGTACAGCGTCCGCTTAACTCATGCCTTGGTTGACGAGGTGGATTCTATCTTGATTGACGAAGCGTACGCCATTGATCGTGTCAGGACCGACAGCTTCTGATACGAATCAGCTTTTATTACAGAGCGGATAGCTTAGAAAACACTTCCAAAAAGATGACTATATCATTGATATCCCATCTAAAGACGATTGGTTTGTCAGATTCTGGTATTGACAAGGCTGAAAGTTACTTTAACTTAGAAAATCTATACGACCTTGAGAATGTTGCTTTGACTCACTTTTATCGACAATGCCTTACGTGCTAACTATATCATGACCTTAGATGTGGATTATGTCGTGAGTGAAAAAGCAGGAAAATCCTCATCGTTGACCAATTTACTGGACGTACAATGGAAGGTCGTCGTTTCTCTGATGGACTCCACCAAGCGATTGAAGCCAAAGAAGCTGTGCCTATTCAAGAAGAATCAAAAACATCTGCTTCGATTACTTACCAGAACCTTTTCCGTATGTATAAAAAAACTATCAGGGATGACAGGGACTGGTAAAACAGAAGAAGAAGAATTCAGCGAAATTTATAATATTCTGCGTAATTCCAATTCCAACCAACCGTCCGGTCCAACGTATTGACCATCCAGACTTTGCTGTATCCCAGCTTTGGAAGCGAAGTTTAAAGCAGTCGTGGAAGACGTCAAGTGAGCGCTACAAAACAGGTCAGCCTGTCTTGGTCGGTACAGTATCGGTTGACACGAGTGACTATCTTTCTCAAAATTGGTGGCTGCAGGAATTCCTCATGAAGTTCTGAATGCTAAAAACCACTATAAAGAAGCACAGATTATCATGAATGCTGGTCAGCGTGGAGCTATTACCATCGCGACTAATATGGCTGGACGTGGTACCGATATCAAGCTAGGTGAAGGTGTCCGTGAATTGGGTGGACTTTTGTGTCATTGGTACAGAGCGCCAGCGAAAGTCGCCGGATTGATAACCAGCTTCGTGGACGTTCAGGTCGTCAAGGAGATCCAGGTGAATCACAATTCTACCTATCTTAGAAGACGATTTGATGAAACGCTTCGGTTCAGAGCGTATTAAGGCCTTGCTAGACCGGATGAATCTGAGCGAAGAAGAGTCTGTCATCAAGTCTCGGATGCTAACGCGTCAGGTGGAAGCAGCCCAAAAACGGGTTGAAGGAAATAACTACGATACCGGAAGCAAGTCCTCCAATATGACGATGTCATGCGCGAACAACGGAAATCATCTATTCTCAACGCTATGATGTCATCACAGCAGATCGTGATTTGGCTCCAGAAACCATGCTATGATCCGTCGGACGATTAATCGGATTGTGGATGGCAGCAGTCATTCAGATCATGATGAAAAAGATAGAAGGATTCTGAATTTTTGCTAAATATAACCTTGTAGCAGAGGATTCTATCTCAGCTGACGATTTAGAAGGTAAATCGAATCAAGAGATCAAAGATTACTTGATGGAACGAGCTTCTGAAAGTTTATGCCAATCAGGTTTCTAAACTCGTGATGAAGAAGCAGTTCAAGAGTTCCAAAAAGTGCTGATCCCTACGTTGTAGATAATAAATGGACAGATCATATCGACGCCTTGGATCAATTGCGTCAGGCTGTGGGGCTTCGCGGCTATGCTCAGAACAATCCCAGTTGTTGAATATCAGGCAGAAGGTTGCTCGGATGTTTAATGATATGATCGGCTCTATCGAGTTTGATGACCTGTCTCATGATGAAAGCACAGATCCATGAGCAGGAACGTCCACGTACAGAGCACAGTATCAGCACGACAGCTACTCGAAATATTGCTGCCCAAAAATCCAAATCTTCCAAAAATGTTGATTTATCCTCTGTAAAAAGAAAATGATTTATGTCCATGTGGTTCAGGTAAGAAATTTAAAAACTGTCATGGTCGCAAGAAGTAGTTTATAAGGAGAGAAGATGACCTTTAAAGCAACTAGTCAATCAATCAATGTAGCAGAAGTGCGTCAGCTTGCTAAGTTAGAAGGTTCTATTCTCAGCTCATAAGCAAGAGCGGGATCGCCAACCAGAAGCCATTATCCGTGGTGAAGATGATCGCATCCTTTTTGGTTATCGGTCCTTGCTCTCAGACAATGAAGAAGCTGTCTTGGAATACGCTAGCGTTTGGCAGCTCTTCAGGAAGAAGTCAAAGATCGGATCTTTATGGTGATGCGGGTTTATACAGCTAAGCCACGGACCAATGGTGATGGCTACAAGGGCTTGATTCACCAGCCTAATGCGACAGCGGCTCCTAGCCTAATCAACGGTATTAAGGCGGTTCGCAATCTGCATTACCGCGTGATTTCAGAAACTGGAATGACGACGGCTGACGAGATGCTTTTATCCAGAAAAATCTTCCCCTAGTAGATGATTTGATTTCCTATATGGCGATCGGTGCTCGTTCTGTTGAAGATCAGCAGCACCGCTTTGTAGCCAGTGGAGCGGATTTTCCGACTGGTTTGAAAAATCCAACATCTGGAAATCTAAATGTCATGTTTAATGGCATTTATGCGGCTCAAAACAAGCAGAGCTTCTCTTTGCCAATCGGGAAGTAGAGACGAGTGGAAACTTTGCTCATGCGATTCTGCGTGGTGCCATCAATGAATATGGGAAGAATATTCCGAACTACTATTATGATAATCTGCTGGACACAATCGCTCAGTATGAAGCAATGGGATTAGAAAATCCATTTATCATCATTGATACTAACCATGACAACTCTGGCAAGCAGTATTTGGAGCAAGTCCGTATTGTTCGTCAGACTTTGATCAACTCGCGACTGGAATGATAAAAATCAAGAAGGTTGTTCGTGGCTTTTATGATTGAATCTTACTTGGAAGATGGCCGACAAAATGAACCAGAAGTCTTTGGCAGGTCTATCACAGATCCATGTAGCTGGGACAAGACGGTCGAACTTGTCCATGAGATATACGATACACTAGGGTAAATAATATGGCATTTATAGAAAAAGGTCAGGAAATTGACATCGAGCAGATCAAGTCTGCAACAATTTTGTCAGACCAAGCTCTACAAAAGAAAAATCAGCGCGATCAGGAATTGGCTGCCATTATCAAGGGGGAAGATCAACGCTTGTTTGGTTATTGGCCCCTGCTCATCTGACAATGAAGAGGCGGTACTGGAATACGCTCGCCGGTCACCGACCCACAGCAGAAAGTAGCGGATAAGATTTTTATCGTCATGCGGGTCTATACTGCCAAGCCTCGGACCAATGGGGACGGCTATAAAGGGCTCGTTCACCAGCCAGACACTTCAAAAAGTCCAAGCTTGATCAATGGACTGAAGGCAGTGCGCCAGCTTCATTACCGAGTCATTACTGAGACAGGCTTGACGACTGCTGATGAAATGCCTCTATCCTTCTAATCTAGTGCTGGTAGATGATGTTAGTTATCATGCCGTAGGTGCTCGATCGGTTGAAGACCAAGAACATCGTTTTTGTAGCGTCTGGCATTGACGCTCCGGTTGGTATGAAAAATCCAACATCTGGGCAATCTTGGAGTCATGTTTAATGCTGTCTATGCTGCTCAAATAGGGCAAAATCTTCCTTTATCACGGCCGAAGTAGAAACGTTAGGAAATCCTTCTTGCGCATGTGATTTTGCGTGGTGCTTTAGATGAGTACGGTAAGAACAAGCTCTAACTTATTACGAAAATCTTCTGGATGTGATCAAACGCTATGAAGAAATGAAGTTGTCCAATCCTTTCATCCTGATTGATACTAATCATGATAATTCTGGCAAGCAGTATTTGGAACAGATCCGGATTATCCGTCAGACTCTGATCAACTGTGCTTGAATGAGCAAATCAAGAAGGCTGTACGTGGATTCATGATTGAGTCCCTACTTGAGTGATGGCCGCCAGAATGAGCCAGAGGTCTTTGGTAAGTCTATTACCGATCCTTGCTTGGGCTGGGTTAAGACAGAAGAACTCATTCAGGAAATCTATGAGACCTTAGAAAAAGAAGCTTAAATAGAAAGGATTAGGAGGCTTTTGGTAGAAGTCTACTAATGAATATAGTAAGCTTATATTTCTACGAAAATCTAATTTTGATGATGTTAAACCTCTTTGATGCATTTCAGTGTCATTCTCATCGGTTTGCCTTGTCGAAATTAGATTTTCTTTCAATCTCCTTGGGAGAAGGACCTTGCTTTGTATTCCTGATAGAAGTATGATAAGAGGACATGGAATAGATATAGAAGAGATTTCCAGCATTGGTCGGGCCTACGAGAAGAATGAGCGTTTTGCTGAGAAAATCTTGACGGCTCAGGAGTTGGCTCGGTTCAGCTCCTTAAAGGGCAAGCGAAAGCTGGAATATTTGGCAGGTCGTTGGTCAGCCAAAGAAGCCTTTGCCAAGGCTTGGGGAACCGGTATTGGCCCTGTGACTTTTCAAGATTTGGAAATTTTAAATGATGATATAGGGGGCACCTTATTTTTAGTAGGTCTCCCTTTGCTGGTTCGGTATGGCTATCAATCAGTCATGCCGGAAATCTAGTAACCGCTAGTGTGATTTTGGAGGAAGATAATGAAAGCTAGTCTACATAGACCCACTAAAGCAGTCATAGACCTGTCTGCTATTGCATTTAATATTGAGCAAATTGCGGCTCATATTCCCCAGTCGGTCCAGAAGTGGGTAGTAGTCAAGCGCCAATGCTTATGGACATGGTGCGGTTCCTGTCTCTAGCATATTCAGCCGCTTGTAGATGGTTTTTGTGTATCTAATATTGACGAAGCCCTCGAACTACGAGAAGCTGGCATTGCTAAATCCATTCTTATTTTGGGTGTTTCTTCATTGGAGGCTGTGCCTTTAGCGATCCAGCAGCAGATTACCCTGACAGTGGCTAGCCTAGCTTGGTTGAGGAGCTTTCTTGAACCAGCAAGCTGATCTGACGGGCTTGACTGTTCATATAAAGATTGATTCAGGCATGGGACGCATTGGCTTCCGTGATAGTCAAGAAGTCCAGCAAGCAATTAGCCGCCCTGCAAGCGGCAGGTGCTGTGGTAGAAGGAATTTTTCACCATTTTGCAACTGCAGATGAATTAGATACAAGTCATTTTGTAGCTCAATTAAATCGCTTTAAAGAGATTTTGAGTGAGTTAGCTTTTCTTGCCGCCGATTGTGCATGCTAGTAACTCTGCCACAACTCTTTGGCACAGTGAAACGATTATGAATGCTGTTCGGCTGGGCGATATTATCTACGGTCTGAATCCTAGCGGACGAGTGCTGGACTTGCCTTATGAGGTCAAACCAGCTCTGAGATTAGAATCTGCCTTGGTTCATGTTAAAGAAATTCAAGCGGGCGCCCATGTCGGCTATGGGGCGACCCATACCAGTAATAGTCAGCAAATCATTGGAACTATTCCTCTGGGTTATGCTGATGGCTGGACCCGCGACATGCAGGGCTTTGATGTCTTGATCGATGGTCAGCGCTGTCCAATTGTCGGTCGGGTTTCTATGGATCAGATCACAGTGCGTCTACCCTCGAGTCTACCCTTTGGGGAACGAAGGTGGTCTTGGTTGGCCAGAGTGGCGCCGAGCTTATCACAGCAACGGATGTGGCAGAAAAGCGTGGTACGATTAACTATGAAGTGGTCTCGCTTAATCAGCGACAGGGTACCAAGAGAGTATAAAAAGTAAAAAGACAATCAAGAAGAAGGAAAGGAGACAGGATGAATCTGCATCAGGCTTTTGACGGCCCCTGCCAGTGAGTGGGGCCAAAATCGGCTGAAAAATTTAAAAACTAGGCCTTGAGAACCCTACAGGATCTCCTGCTCTATTTTCCTTTTCGCTATGAAGATTTTAAGAGCAAGAATGTCCTTGATTTAGAAGATGGAGAAAAAGGCAGTCATTTCTGGGATCGTCGCGACCCAGCTAATGTCCAGTACTATGGCTACAGCGAAATCGCCTGCGTTTCACAATCAAGCAGGGAGAAGTCGCGATTGCAGTCAATTTTTCAACCAGCCTTATCTGGCAGATAAGATTGAGCTAGGAGCAACGGTGGCGATTTTTGGTAAATGGGATAAGGCCAAGGCCAGTCTAACGGGATGAAGGTTTTAGCTCAGGTTGAAGACGACTTGCAGCCCTGTTTATCGCGTTGCCCAAGGAATCAGTCAAGCCAGTCTAGTCAAGTTGATTAAGCTGGCCTTTGACCAAGGTCTGATCAGTTATTGGAGGAGAATCTTCCTCCTATCCCTTCTGGAGCGCTACCAGCTTTTTGGGGCGCACTCAAGCTGTGCGTGCCATGCACTTTCCTAAGGATTTGGCAGAATATAAGCGAGCCCTGCGTCGAGTCAAGTTTGAAGAACTTTTTACTTTCAGATGCAGCTGCAGGTTCTGAAGCATGAGACCAAGGATATCAGCTGTGGACTTGCATATCCCCTTGGCAGGAAAAATGCTGGCTGCAAAAGAAGGCTGCATTACCATTTTCTCTGACGGAAGCTCAGGAGCGAAGTCTGGAAGAAATTCTCGGTGATTTGCAATCGCCTGCCCACATGAACCGCCTCCTGCAGGGAGATGTTGGTAGTGGTAAGACCGTGGTGGCTGGTTTAGCCCAATGTATGCCGCCCATACGGCAGGCTATCAGTCGGCTTTTGATGGTTCCGACAGAAATTTTGGCTGAACAGCATTTGGACAGTCTGACCTCAGCTCTTCCTGAACTGAATTTGGCCCTCCTAACTGGTGGTATGAAAGCTGCTGAACGCAGAGAGACTTTAGCCGCCATAGAGTCGGGCGTAGATATGGTGGTCGGCACCATGCCTTGATTCAGGAAGGGGTCGTCTATCATCGACTGGGCTTGGTCATTATTGATGAGCAGCATCGTTTTTGGGGTGGACCAGCGTCGGATTTTGCGTGAAAAGGAAATAATCCAGACGTTCTCACGATGACAGCCACGCCTATTCCTCGGACTTTGGCCATTACTGCTTTTGGCGATATGGATGTCTCTATCATCGACCAGATGCCGGCTGGCCGCAAGCCCATCATTACTCGTTGGGTCAAGCATGAGCAGTTGGAAGTGGTCTTGACTGATGAAAAAGAGCTGGCCAAAGGGTGCCCAAGTCTACTCATTTCTCCCTTGATTGAGGAATCCGAGGCTTTGGACTTGAAAAACGCGATTGCTCTAGAGGAAGAGCTCAAGGCCTACTTTGCCAATCAGGCTCAGGTGGCTCTCCTTCACGGTCGTACGAAAAATGACGAAAAAGAGGCCATTATGCAGGACTTCAAGGATGGGAAAACGGATATTCTAGTGTCAACTACAGTCATTGAAGTCGGCGTCAATGTTCCGAATGCGACTATCATGGTTATCATGGATGCCGACCGCTTTCGACTCAGCCAGCTTCATCAGCTGCGGGGACGAGTGGGTCGAGGAAATAAGCAGTCTTATGCCGTTCTAGTTGCCAATCCCAAGACGGAGTCTGGGAAGAAACGGATGAAAATCATGACTGAGACGACAGATGGTTTTTGTTCTGGCTGAGGAAGACCTCAAGATGCGTGGTTCAGGTGAAATTTTTTTGGGACCCGTCAGTCTGGTATTCCAGAGTTTCAGGTGGCGGACATCGTGGAGGATTATCCCATTTTGGAAGAAGGCGCAAGGTGGCTAGTCAAATCGTTGCCAATCCTAGTTGGCGGCAGGATGCCAATTGGCACCTAGTATCCCTGCATCTAGAAAAACGCGATTATCTGGACTAGCGAAATAACATTCGATTAGATTTTGCTTTATACGTTTAAGCTTTCTGCAAGAAAAATTCTAAGCCTTCCTTAAGCTTTTAAGGCCTATAATAAAAGCATCAAAAGAAACGAGGTGGCAAAAATGAAAGTAGCAGTTAAAGTAACCTATAAAAAGAATTTAAACAGATGCGCCGCGTGAACAAGACTTATGGAATCTAATATTCCAAGTGAAAGATAAAAGAAGATACCTCCGGAAGAAATTCTGGAGGTATTTTGCTATTGAATCAAGGCTTTTTTTACAATTTATGTTATAATATATAATAACTATGATAAAAGGAGCTCAATTATGTTTCCAGATGACAGTTTGACTTTTACATACAGACTTATATCAAATCAATATGATGCAGGTTTATTTCAACGAAGGTATCCATAATAAGCGTGCTGTTTTTGAAGTCTATTTTCGCAAGAATCCTTTTTAATAATGGCTATGCCGTTTTTTTGCGGGCTTAGAGAGGATTGTGGCTTATCTGAATGATTTGACATTCAGTCAGACGGATTTGGGACTATTTAGCGTCCTTGGGCTATAACGGAGCTTTCTTAGAGTATTTACGCGATTTCAAGATGCAGCTGACCGTGCGTTCTGCTAAAGAAGGAGATTTGGTTTTTGCCAATGAACCGATTGTTCAGGTCGAAGGGCCGCTGGCTCAATGTCAGTTGGTAGAAACAGCGATTTTAAATATCGTGAATTTCAAACCTTGATTGTTACTGAGGCAGCTCGCATCCGCTCTGTGATCGAAGATGAGCCGTTGATGGAGTTTGGTACCCGTCGTGCTCAGGAAATGGATGCGGCGATTTGGGGTACGCGGGCGGCTGTTATCGGTGGAGCCAATGGCACCAGCAATGTTCGGGCAGGTAAGCTCTTTGATATTCCCGTTCTAGGGACGCATGCCCATGCACTTGTGCAGGTTTATGGCAATGATTACGAGGCTTTCAAGGCTTATGCAAGCACTCATCGGGATTGTGTGTTCTTGGTAGACACCCTATGATACCCTTTCGGATTGGGGTTCCTACGGCCATCCGTGTGTAGCGCGTGAATTTGGGGATAAAATCAATTTCTTGGGCGTGCGGATCGATTCTGGAGACCTAGCCTATATTTCCAAAAAGTTCGTCAGCAGTTAGATGAAGCGGGCTTCCCAAATGCTAAAAAATCTACGCTTCCAATGATTTGGATGAGAATACCATCCTCAACTTAAAAATGCAAAAGGCTAAGATTGATGTCTGGGGTGTGGGAACCAAGCTCATTACAGCCTACGACCAGCCGGCTTTAGGAGCAGTTTATAAGATTGTTGCTATTGAAGATGAGAATGGAGAATTGCGCAATACCACTCAAGCTGTCCAATAATGCCGAAAAAGTTTCTACCCGGTAAGAAGCAGGTTTGGCGGATTACCAGCCGTGAAAAAGGCAAGTCTGAGGGCGACTACATCACTTATGATGGTGTGGATGTCAATCATCAGGAAGAGCTCGAAATGTTCCATCCGACTTATACTTATATCAATAAAACAGTCAAGAATTTTGATGCGGTGCCGCTCTTAGTAGATATTTATAAAGAAGGTCAGCTCGTTTACGAGTTGCCGAGTCTATCTGAAATTCAGGACTATGCCCGCCAAGAATTTGACAAACTCTGGGACGAATACAAGCGGGTCCTCAATCCGCAAGATTATCCAGTTGACTTGGCGTGATATTTGGCAGGACAAGATGGACTTGATTGACCAGATGCGCAAGAAAGCCTACCAGACAGGAGAGCAGAAAAATGAGCCTACAAGAAGAAATCATCGCTCAACTGGGCGTCAAACCAATCATTGACCCAAAGGAAGAAATTCGCAAGTCGGTGGACTTTCTCAAGGCCTATCTGAGAAAGCACCCTTTTTTGAAAAGCTATGTTCTGGGAATTTCTGGCGGTCAGGACTCAACCTTGGCTGGTCGTTTAGCCCAGATAGCCGTAGAAGAAATGCGGGCAGAGACAGGAGATGAGAGCTATCGTTTTATCGTTGTCCGCCTGCCTTACGGCATTCAAGCGGATGAAGACGATGCCCAAAAGTTTCTAGCTTTTTATCCAGCCTGATCGTCAGTCTGACAGTCAATATCAAGGAATCTGCTGATGCAATGACAAGGGCTGTAGAGGCAACGGGTGCCAAAGTCTCTGATTTTAACAAGGGCAATATCAAGGCCCGCAGCCGTATGATTGCCCAGTATGCTTTGGCTGGTTCATACAGTGGGGCTGTCATTGGGACCGACCACGCAGCAGAAAAATGTCATGGCCTTTTTCACCAAGTTCGGAGATGGCGGAGCAGATATCTTACCACTTTACCGTCTCAACAAGCGGCAAGGCAAGCAACTTTTGGCTGCCTTTAGGAGCGGATCCGGCTCTCTATGAAAAGGTGCCGACGGCTGATTTGGAAGAAGAAAAACTGGGATTGCGGATGAAGTCGCTCTGGGCGTGACCTATAATGAAATTGACGACTATCTCGAAGGCAAGTCCGTTTCAGCTCAAGCTCAAGAAACTATCGAGTCTTGGTGGCATAAAGGCCAGCACAAACGGCATTTGCCAATTACGATTTTTGACGAATTTTGGAAGTGAAAAATCTCGATCGAAACTTTTTAGTCTGAGCCAAGAAATGAGGCAAGGAAAAGTTAGGCTTGCTCTAACTTTTTCACTTGCGCTCTTTTTAAAGTTCTATAATAGATGTATAATGACAAGGAGGACTCTATGAATTCATTAAAACAAGATTTTACAGATAAGTTATACGCTGCTTATGAGGCTAACCCCAAGTATGCGGCAATGGAAAAATGCTATTAGCCACAATGGTCTATTGACTTTGGAAAAACGGACTGCTGCTGTAGAAAATGCCCCTGTTTTTCTCACTAGATCTCACCAAAGACAAGGTCAGTGACCAAAAAGCATCTGGCCGCTGCTGGATGTTTGCGGCTCTCAATACTTTCCGCCAAGATGATTGCAGGTTTCCAATTGGAGGATTTTTGAGCTATCTCAGGCTCATACCTTCTTTTTGGGATAAGTATGAAAGTCCAACTGGTTCTTGGAGCAGGTTTTGGCAACGTTCGACCAAGAATTGACTAGTCGCAGTCAAGTTTCTCCTAGATGACGCCTCAGCAGGATGGCGGTCAGTGGGATATGGTCGTGGCACTTTTTGAGAAATACGGCGTCGTGCCTAAGTCAGTCTATCCAGAGTCAATTTCTTCCAGCAATAGCCGTGAGCTCAATCAGTTGCTCAATAAACTCCTGCGTCAGGATGCGCAAATCTTGCGTGAGCTGGCCCCTGAATGGTGCGGATGAAGCTAGTCTACAAGCTAAGAAAGAAGCTTGCTACAGGAAATTTTCAACTCTTAGCGATGTCGTTGGGCTTGCCACTCGGAAGTTTGACTTTGCTTATCGGGACAAGGACGGTAATTACCATAGGGAAGCTGATTTGACTCCGCAGGCCTTTTTACCAAAAATATGTCGACCTCAAGCTGGATGACTATGTGTCAATTATCAATGCGCCAACAGCCGATAAACCTTATGGCAAGTCTTACACAGTCGAGATGTTGGGCAATGTAGTCGGCAGTAAACCTGTTCGCTATTTGAATGTAGAAATGAAACGTCTCAAGGAATTGGCTATCGCTCAGATGCAGGCTGGCGAGACTGTTTGGTTTGGCTCTGATGTGGGTCAGTCCAGCAATCGCAAGGCTGGGATCATGGAAGCAGGTATGCATGATTTAACCTCTAGTATGGATATCCAGTTGACCCAAGATAAGGCGGGTCGTCTTGATTACAGCGAAAGTCTTATGACTCATGCAATGGTACTGGCTGGAGTAGACTTGGATGAAAAGGGTCAAGCTAAAAAATGGAAGGTAGAAAATTCTTGGGGCGAAAAGGTTGGAGATGAGGGATACTTTGTCGCTAGCGACGCTTGGATGGACGAGTATACCTATCAAATCGTCGTCCGAAAGGGAGTTTCTGACAGCTGCAGAATTAGCTGCTTATGAAGCAGAGCCTCTTGTCCTAGCACCGTGGGATCCAATGGGGAGCTCTTGCTAATGGAGAAATGATTTGATAGGATGAGCAATTGCAGAAAGCTATTGATCGATTTAAACATAAAAAGATTGGATTTCTAAAATCCAATCTTGTTTAACGATGTTCAGTTCCTGGTTAGAACTAGTTGAGCCGCTGGTTGTTCCAGAACTGTTGAACTTGTTTGGGAACTAGAGTTGGTACTACTATGTTCTTCGCTGGATTCACTCGTACTTTGACTTGAAGATTCTGAGCTTGACTCAGAAGTAGAGCTTGAAGATGATTGGGCATAAGCGCGGCTGTAAGTGAAGTACCATTGAGATAGAGATAGGATCCGCTACGGAAAAGTCCGCTTGGTGGTGTCCAGTCTTCATTGCTATAGCCTGTCAGATAGAGCATCATAGAGCGGTAAACATCGGTTGCTACCTTAACTCCATCATCTAAAACAGGAGTGAGGCGGTTTGAGTAACCGGTCCAAACAGCCATAGAGTACTGTGAGTGTAGCCAACAAACAGCTCGTCTGGTGTGACAATGCTAGAACTGTAATAAGGTTTTGTCAACTTCTCTAGTTCATCATCTGCATAGTTGGAAGTGCCGGTTTTACCTGCTTGATAGACTCCTGGAATTGCAGCATTGGTACCAGTTCCAGATTGAAGAACGGTCTTCATCATGTCTGTCATCATGTAGGCTGTCGTTTCTTTCATGGCTTTTTGATCCGCCATTTGAAAAAGACTTTTTCTGTACCGTCGCTAAAGACAACTCGGTTGGACGTATTGCGGTTTGTAATATGTACCGCCATTAGCAAAGGCAGCGTAAGCGGCAGCTCATTTTTCGCTACTTGCTCCGTATTGGTTACCAGATTCGCTTGTATTACTTGAAATCGCATTAGAATAATGCATTTCAGGGTAATTAATACCAAGGCCATTGAGGAACTTCAATGAATTATCTAATCCGACTGCTTCCAGCGATTTGACGGCTGGTACGTTACGGATTCTTGGATAGCGTATTGGATAGTAATCCAGCCATAATAGCGTTTATCCCAGTTATAGACAGGAGTAGAGGTTCCGTGGAAATAGTAAGGAGCATCTTGGATTGAGGCAGCAGTGGAAGTGAAAACATTGTATTCAAGGCTGGGGCATAATCGGTGATTGGTTTCATGGTAGAACCCCAGTCGCGATTCGTTTCGACTGCTTGGTTGGTACCAAAAGAAACGTTGGAAGACTGATGGCGAGCACCCAGTTGGGCAATGACTTTTCCCGTTGGTAACATCCATAACAGTTGATGCCACTTGCAGTTCATCATCTGGATAAGCAACATATTCTTCCGTGTTGTAAATATCCCACAATTTTTCTGGGCTTCGGTATTAACGTTGGTATAAACTTCCATACCAGTCGTAAGGACGATTGTCAGCCAGTTTCTTCTTCGGACTTGCTCAATAACTTCTTTAAGTAGTTATCCATATAGGCAGGATAGCTAGCTGAATTTTTCAAGCTCTGTAAGCCGTCGGTTACTGGGGTATTGATAGCTTGTTCGTATTGTTCTGGTGAGATGTACTTGAGTTCATACATTTCAGATAATACGAGATTCCGACGCTGAGTGGCAGCTTCTGGATTTTGTGTAAGGGTCATATTGGTTAGGAGCTCTGAGGCATTCCTGCAAGCAGGGCAATCTGAGGAAGGGTCAAATCTTTCAAATCTTTGCCATAGTAACTTTGAGAAGCTGTTTGCATCCCGTAATTTCCATTAGACATATAGACTTTATTGACATAGTAGGTCAGGATTTCTTGCTTGGTAGCCTTTCGCTCGTTGAGTTGCCAGCCATGCTTCTTGGATTTTCCGAGAAAGGGTAGCATCTGCTGAGGAAGTGGAGAAATAAGTCAACTTGATCAACTGCTGGGTTAAGGTAGATCCCTCGACGTCCGCCTCCTTTCAGATTGCTGTAGGAAGGCTCCTCCTATCCGAATGAAATCAACCCCACGGTGATTAAAAGAAAGCGGTGGTCCTCAATCGCAACGGATAGCATCTACTAGCTGTGTAGGATCTGGTCTGTTGACGCATTGACCCGCTTTTTCAGAACCCAGTCCGCAATCAGATTGTTATCGCTATCGTAAATCTTACTTGAAGTTGTTATGACAAGATCCTTCTCAGAAAGGGTAGGAGACTTGGCGACATAGTATGTGAAGACAAGAACGATGATCACAACTCCAATGATAAAGAGAGATAAGAGGGCAGTTGCAAGATATTTTAAGGCCTGCAAAAGGGTTTGTTTATTCATTTGTGATACCACCTAGTAGTTTTTTGTTCGATAATTTCAAGGTAAGGGATACTTGGGAATTGCTTTGTTTCGACTAAAAATCCATGTTCTTGAATGTAAGATAAAGGAAGGGATTTTCCACCTTTATCCATCTTATAAAATGTAATCAAATAAGATGCTGGAAGTAGATAGGTCTCCCTGCAAGTTGGAGAAATGAAGTAAGACAAAGCAAATTCCTTTTTGCTTTAGGACAGCTTCCATATGTTCAATCTGGTGTAGATGGAAATTTTTAGAGGCATAGCTGTTTCTGCCGTGTTTCCTTGGCTTCAAAATCAATATAATGTCCCTTAAAGACACCAGAATAATCGGTCGTGGATGCCTGTCGGAAATAGGCCTCCACAATCTTTTGCACGACTGCGTTGAGGATAGTCCACTTTGACAATCTGAATGGGTGTCGGTTTCTTATGAATGACAGCGAGCTACTCAAATAGTAGTTGTTGGATTCTGTTGATCATCTTCTCAAAAGACATCCCGCGATTGGCAAAAATTCACAGCCGTCTTTGAACCCTGGATGGGCTAGTTTACTTTTTATCTTTAGCTTGTGAGGGTAGTTGACCATAAAACTCCTTATTGGTACAATAACATCACTCTATTATATCATAAAAATATTTTTGAGGGAGAATAAATGACAAGTCTATTAATTGTAGGGTATAAGGCTTTTTGAACTTGGCATTATGAATGAGAAAAGACATGCGCATTAAGATTATCAAAAGAAGCGGTCAGACGGGATTTGCAGCGCCTGCTGGATGAAGGATTGGAGTGGCTCATCTTTACGGGAAATCTAGGTTTTGAAAACTTGGGTTTTGGAAGTCGCTCAGAATTAAGAGAAGATTATAATTTCAAGATTGCTACGATTTTTCTCTTTGAGGACCGAGGAAAAATTGGAACGAAGGAAATCAGGCTAAACTAGCGGATTTTAAACAAGTAGATTTTTGTCAAATATGCTTATCCCTAGCTACCAAAAATCCGAGTCAGTCTCGTGAGTACAACCAATTTTTGCTTCAAAATACGGACGGTGCTTACCTGTTTTACGATGAAGAAAATGAGACCAATCTTAAATATCTTTACAGGGAGATGAAGAATCAAGAACAGTATTTTATCAAAAAAATTAACATTTGATGATCTGAATGAGGTTGCAGAAATTTTTCGGAAAAGTAGGGTATAAATCTTGCTTTTTATAGGTGATTTCGTATATAATTGGATATGATAAACTAGATTGGAGTGAGAGCATGGCGAGTAATATTTATACAGCAAAAGATATTTTTGATCAAGACTTTAAGCGTGAAGTGCGAGGATATAGCAAGGCTGAAGTGGATGAGTTTTTGGATGATGTGATTAAGGATTATGAAACTTACGCCGCTTTGGTGAAAGAGTTGCGTGAGGAGATTGCCCTTCTGAAGGAACAAGTATCGAATCAAGAAACTGCTACTCCTTCAACGCCTAGTCAGCCAGCTCAACCAACAATTGAGATGCCACAGATGGGAACAGCGACTAACTTCGATATTTTTGAAACGCTTGCTCGTTTGGAAAAGGAAGTTTTTGGCAAGCAAATTCTGGACAGCGAAGAGCAATAATGTTGCAGAGTGCAATTTTTGGATAATCGCGTGAAGATTTTGATATTTTCATGAGGAAAGTCCATGCTAGCACCGGCTGTGATGCTGGTAGTGTTTGTGCTAGGCGAAACAATAAGCCTAGGGACGGAGCAATCCGTTACGGCGACTGAAAAGGCTAAGTCTTTAGATAGGTCTGAATAGGTCTGAAAGTGCCACTAGTGACGTAGTTCTTCTGGAAACAGAAGAAGTGGAACACGGTAAACCCCTCAAAGCTAGCAACCCAAACTTTGGTCGGGGCACGGAATGCGTGGAAACGAACATAGCATTCTGACTGGAAACAGTAGACAGATGATTATCGAAGGAGATGGTACCTAGTCATTTCTGGAACAAAACATGGCTTATAGAAAATTGGACATAGGTTAGCTGAGCGTATGCTAGCTTTTTGATTAAGGTATAGACTCCCTTGACAGAAGTGAGCTGAAGAGATAAAATGAGGAAAGTAAGGCTTTTTCTCAAGAGGATCGTCAAGCAAGAGTATTCTGTTTTCTAGCTGAGGCCAGCTTTTAGAGTATAGCCAATCAGAAATTGATAGAGTAAGAAAGAATGAAAGAAAGATTTAATTTAATTGCTACTGCAGCGGCAGGTCTGGAAGCTGTGGTCGGCCGTGAGATTCGGGATTTGGGTCTAGATTGTCAGGTTGAAAAATGGCCGTGTTCGCTTTAGTGGAGACATGGCTACCATCATTCAAAACCAATCTCTGGTTGCGCTCAGCAGATCGGATTAAGATTGTTGTGGGAACATTTCCAGCCAAAAACATTTGAAGAGCTTTTTCAAGGTGTCTTTGCTTTGGACTGGGAAAATTATCTACCCTTAGGTGCCAAATTTCCCATTTCTAAAGCCAAATGCGTCAAGTCAAAACTGCATAATGAGCCCAGTGTTCAAGCCATTTCAAAAGCAGTTGTAAAAAAATTGCAAAAGCATTATGCTCGTCCAGAAGGGGTTCCTCTACAGGAAAATGGAGCAGAGTTTAAGATTGAAGTTTCCATTTTAAAAGACCTTGTGACGGTCATGATTGATACCAGTGGCTCTAGCTTGTTCAAACGTGGCTATCGGACGGAAAAAGGCGGAGCACCAATCAAGGAAAATATGGCAGCTGCGATTTTACTTTTTGTCAAACTGGTATCCAGACAAACCCTTGATTGACCCGACTTGCGGATCAGGAACCTTCTGTATCGAAGCGGCCATGATTGGAATGAAGATGGCCCCAGGTTTACACCGTTCCTTTGCTTTTTGAAGACTGGAATTGGGTAGACAAGGACTTGGTACGTCGACTTCGGGCAGAAGCCCCTAGCTCAGATTGACCAAGATATTCAGCTGGATATTTCAGGTTCTGACTTGGATGCCCGTTTGGTAGAGATTGCCAAGAAAAAATGCAGAAGAAGCGGGTGTTGCTGACCAAATTCAATTTAAGCAAAATGCGCCTGCAAGACCTTCATACGGACAAAAATCAATGGGTTATTATCTCCAATCCGCCTTATGGTGAGCGTTTGTTGAGACGATGATGCGGTAACCAAGCTTTATCAAGAAATGGGAGAAACCTTTGCTCCCTTGAAGACCTGGAGTAAATTTTATCTTGACCAGTGATGAGGCTTTTGAGCCAAATATGGCAGTCAGGCGGATAAAAAGCGAAAACTTTACAATGGTACTTTAAAAAGTTGATTTATATCAATACTTTGGCCAAAGGGTCAAAAGACAACTAGATTAGAAAGGAAATGCTGTGAGCAAAGAAGAAAAGATGCCAACAGAGCAAGAATCAAAAAGAAACCGTTCTGGACTTAGAAGATGCGAAAGAAATGACGGTCGGTCAGGCTGCTCGGAAAAACGAGGAAGTCGAAGCTGGTGTGACTGAAGGAGACAATATCCTAGATAAATACATCCAAGCAACACCGAGATGAAATCGAGGCTGGAAAATTTGAAACCCAAAAAGCTGAGAATCATGGAAGAGCTGGCACAACAAAAAGAAGCTTTGATACAAGAGACCATCAAACAGCTTAAGAGTCAGTCTCAGGCGAAGAAAAAATACTGCTAAGTGACCTCACCTTCGGCGCAGCCAGTGAAAGCAGAAAAGCGGCAAACTCGGCAAATGTAGAGCCTACAAAGGCTGCACAACCAGCGCTAACAGTTGCAGCTGAAGCACCAATTATCCCAGCAACAAAGCCGATATCAAAGCCAGTTCCGACAGTGTTTGAAGATGAGGACGAGCCTGAGACAAAACCTTTCTACAAGAAGAAAGTCTTCCCTATACTCGGCATTAGGTCTTGTAGCACTTGCTGCTGGAACGACTTGGTATTTTCATCAAGGTTGGGGAGCCGCAAGTCGACAACTGGTTCCAGTTCGACAGTTTCTTCTAGCAAAAAGAAATCGACAAGCTCTAGTGAAACTAAGAAAGAGGCTGCTAAAGAATTTGAAGAGCTTTATGCTAGCTTCTTTACGGATAGTAGTCAGACAGCTATCAAAAATGACAAAGTTTGGCGATTTGGATAAGCTGAAAACTAAGTTAGATGTCTTAACTGGCAGCTCCAGAATATACAGCTGCTAAAAAGAAGTATGATGATCTTGTCAAGCAAATTTCTGCTATCCAAAGTGTCAATTCGCACCAACACAGGTGCTATCGTTGATGGTCTCTTTGAAGACGGATGCCCGCGAAAAGAAAACGCCAATCTTCCAGATGGGATCGACAGGTAATAGCAAGTTGGATGAGGTCTGAAGGCGGCTGTGCTCAAGGACGTAGTCAGCAGCTACCAGCACCAGCGCCCTAGTCCGACAGTGGAACCGTCAGCGCCATCAACAACACCAACAGTGCCAGCTGCTACCATCAACGGCGCCAGCTGTTAATCCTGCGCCTAGTGATCCTAGCGGCATTAGAAATGCAGAAACTGGTATCGGACTCACCAAGTGCAGGAGTCAACCTCCAGCGCCACCTTAGCTGTGTGCCTTACAATCAAGCAGCTATCGATGATGTGAACAATCCTGCTTTGGACCTTCAATCCGGGTGTTTTAGAAACGATCCTCAAGGTGTCTCATGAGCGTGGCTATATCACAGGAGATCAGTTTATCCTTGAAAAAGTTAATATTGTCAAGGGGAATGGCTACTACAATCTCTATAAACCAGATGGTACTTATCTATTTAGTATGAACTGTAAGACAGGCTACTTTGTAGGAAATGGAGCTGGGTATGCAGAAGATTTGGATTATTAATCATCTTTCTCACTAATCCATTCAAAATATGATAAAGAAAAAGTTAGACGGATCTGAGCCGAGTATCTCGGAGTCAGCCGTCTAGCTGTATAAATAGTTACTTAGTGTTAATTCCTATAATAATCTATAGTTTAAATCTCTAGGTTAATATAGATAGTTTTGAAATAGCTTGATTTATCAAGCTTATTCTCAATAAATAAAGTTTTTCAATAGATTGAATTCTTGTTTTATGTTAAAAATACTATTTTGGAGCATTAGGACACCTAGCATAAAAATGTATAAAAGTGTGTATTTTTGCTTATAAACTATAGCATACAATGAGTCAGTTTCTTTTGCTAATGGTCATGAGATTAACAAAGTCTGGCATGTTGAAAAAGGAAAGGAAAAGGATGTTTTCGAAGTAAGAAATATATAACAAGGATTTCGAGATTATTGACGAAAAAGAAGCGATACAAGCTCTATAAGTCTGGGAAAAATTGGGTAAAAAGCTTCAAATTCTCAACTCGACCTCTTTCGTATTGGTGGAATGGGAGAAGTTGTCTCAAGCAGCTTGTCAGATACTGAAGAGCTTGATCACGACCATCTGAGCCTCAATACTCTTGCAGGTCTGGGAGGGATATTAGCCGCTGGGGCAGCGGGGCTAATGGTGACTCAGGAGCAGTCTGTTCATGCAGATGAAAATATCTGAATATACTGATAAAGCAGTTGTCTCAGCTGAAGTCAAGGACAATGAGGAAAGCAGCAGAAGCAAGTACGAATTCGATCATTGCTCAAGCGCAAGCGGAAATGCGAAAAGTAAAAGCAGAACAAACTTCGAGTTAGACTCTGTTTCAGTGAGTGAGTCAGTCAGCACTTCTGTCTCTACAAGTGAGTCAGTCTCTCTTAGCATCTCGACCAGCCAGTCTGCTAGTCAATCGCTCAGCCAATCAATTTCCGCCAGTAACTCAACTTCATCAGTCGATCTGTATCTACTAGCAGTTCGGCCTTGACTAGCAAATCAGCGAGTCACTGCGCCTGCTGCAAAAAGTATCAGAGAGCAAAGCGCCCGCTAAGCTAGAAAGTGCTAACAATACAACTTCTCTAGAACAGGATAAAGTGCTAACTAGCGCGTCAGTAGCTGATGCTTCTGTCTCAGCTTCTAATTCTGTTTCACTGGACATCAGAGTCAATGTTGCTGATAGTTTTGTCTCATCTGCTGCCGGACAAAGTGTAGCTAGTGCTACGTTGAGCAATAGCTAAGCCCTAGCAACCAGCAACAACTTGTCCGCTGGTGTGGTAGCTGATAAGAACCAAAACCCAAGGTAAGGATGAGCTTAAGCAAGCTGAGAAGAGTCAAACAGTAGATAAGACTGTGGCAACCTCGCCAAAAGAGTCTGGTCGGTCAGAGTTTCCGTAGTGCCAGTCAATCAACAAGTGGATCGAATGTTTCTGAGTGTCAAGTTTGTCTATTGAACAGAGTGGATCGACGACAGCACTGACCAGCAACCTTCTACTTCAAAAGAAGCAAAGAACCTTGAAATTGACTCAGCTGAATTAAAAATAACTGAAATTACTGGTAAGAATAGTGTTAGTGGAGTTCAATCAACTTCTGTCACAACCAGCTTAATTGAAAGCTGCTGCGGTTGCATTAGCATCTTCAGAAGTCACTGCTAAACAACAAGAAGAAACCAGCAGGAAGTTGACCAATCTTTCAGCTGAAATAGGTGACTATTCAGCAAAAAGCGGTTGATTTACCAAATACGGATTCAGCTCTTGCTAAGGCCAATGCTGCAGTAACAGAAATTGAAAAGGCCCTAGCTGATCCGACTAGTGATTTAACAACAGTAGTGCAAAAAGTCACTTTAGCATCGTCACTCGATTATTCAATGCTGTTTTTGCGGCTAATTCTGGTGTACGCTGATGTACGAAATGGGACAGTGATTACTAGAGGGCACACCTACGTGCGGGCTTCTAATCCACCTACAATCTCTATGCCATCTACTATCACAATTTATAATGATGAAGCAATCAATAATTTTTCAGATAAGACTGAATGATGATAAAGGGATGGCTAAAATCACGGCCTCCATCCAATGCTATTATTACAGGTTTAAAAGCACCCTGAACTATCCAACTAACAAGAAAGGGAATTTGGAGATCTATATATCTATGATCAAAGGGGAATAAACAGGTGGTCAAAGAACACACACTATTAACATAATAGGGACGGTGGGTCGTGAAAACGGAACTTGAAACCCTATAAGCCCTGCACCTATGTTCTGGGTCACAGTAACAGATATTCATGGCTTGACCTGCTTACAGCACGTACGAATTTCGCATATCAAAGGCTTCAAACGAACGCCACAACCCAGTTAGTGGGGATACCGTTATTGTTAAGAATCCCTCTTCTTTTGACTGTAAGTGAACGCAATCAAGTACTTGAAAAATTTAAAGAAAACCAGTCGCTTTTATCTGGTAGTGATTTTTACGGAAAGATGGCGTAACTCGGAACGATAGGTAGCTGACAAATGGGAATATTACCATTACCTACCGATAATACTCACAACTGTTATCCACATCAATGGATGCTATTCCAGTTCCAAGTGCGACGGTGACTCGTAACGGTCAAACTCTAACACCTGTAAACGGCAACTATATTGTGTACGCAGGAGATGATATTCAAATTAATTTCACTGCTACAGATAATAGTGGGCAATTATCAGAATTTAAGATTGTTTCAAATGCAGATGCAAATGGCTCAGCCCTTAAAAATAATGTCTTTGAAGATAATAAATATGGACGGAACAGTAGATCATTTAACGGGGAATATCACAGCAACTACTGCTAGTCCAGCTCGCATTACAGTAAGAGCTCATTTGAATGATAATCTAGAGTACGATAAAATGGTAGAAATAGTTGGCAACGTAATGCAGTAACAACGGATAAGGCTAGAATAAAAATAGTGCAGGAAATGCTTCGCCGTGTGTCCAGTATTGTGCAAGGTAGACTGACAGATATTATGGAAGGGGTAGCACCGACTGAAACCTTCCAAGTAGAGAATGTTTCTCAATTAAAACCTCAAGAAGAAACTCGTATATTGGCGGCTGTTGAGAAACTAAACAATAAGCAGGAAAAACGTATGATTCCTTTACTATTACAAACAATGGAACAGTTACCATTATCTATGAAAAGATAAGACTACGGATGTTCACTGTAAAACTTTCTGATAGTGAGTATAAGAGTAGCAGTACTTCAACTAGTCTAAGTCAAAGACAGTCAACCAGTGCCTCAGTAAGTGCTAGTACATCAGCGAGTGCGTCGGCTTCAACGAGCGCCAGCCGTTCAGTTTCTGCTAGCCAGAGCTTGTCTACTTTCCTGCGCAACAGCCAATCGGCATCGATGAGCGCCAGCCGCTCGGTTTCAGCGAGAAATAGTGTTTCGGCCTCAGTGAGCGGTAGTCAGTCTGTCTCAGTGAGTCAGAGCGCTGCTTCATTGAGCGCCAGCCAATCCATCTCACTCAGTAAGAGTGCATCAACTTCATTGAGTGGTAGCCAATCCGTCTCATTAAGTAAGAGTGCTTCAGCATCGTTGAGCTTGAGTCGGTCAGTTTCATTAAGTAAGAGCGCCTCCGCTTCGTTGAGTGGTAGTCAATCCGTCTCATTGAGTAATAAAGGTGCTTCAGCATCGTTGAGCTTGAGTCAGTCAGCTTTCTATTAAGTAAGAGCGCTCCGCTCTCGTTGAGTGGTAGTCAATCCGTCTCACTAAGTAAGAGTGCTTCAACTTCATTGAGTGGTAGCCAGTCTGTCTCCAGTAAGTGCCAGTGCTTCAGCATCGTTGAGTGGTAGTCAATCCGTCTCGATCAAGTACAGTAGCTTCATCTTCGCTGAGCTTGAGTCAGTCAATTTCATTAAGTAAGAGCGCGCCTCCGCTCATTGGAGCTTGAGTCAATCCGTTTCAGCAAGTGAGTCAGCTTCAACTTCATTGCAGGACTAGCCAGTCTGTCTCAGTAAGCACAAGCGCTTCGAGCGTCATTGAGCTTGAGCCAGTCTGTTTCGGCAAGTGAATCTCGCTCAACATCGGTAAGCGGAGTCCAGTCAGTTTTAGCAGTGGCTTCAGCATCGTTGAGCTTGGTCAATCCGTCTCAACGAAAGCACGAGCGCTTCAGCGTCAGAGTGGTAGCCAATCAGTTTCACTAAGTAAGAGTGCCTCAGCATCGTTGAGTGGCAGCCAATCGGTTTCATTGGCAGAGCGCTCGCTTCACTGAGTGATAACCAATCGTTTCACTACAGTAAGAGTGCCTCAGCATCGTTGAGTGGTAGTCAATCTGTCTCATTGAGCAATAGTGCTCAGCATCATTTGGAGCTTGAGTCAGTCAGTTTTCAGCAAGTGCCAGTGCTTCCGCGTCATTGAGCTTGAGCCAGTCAGTTTCATTGAGCAACAGTGCTTCAGTATCGCTGAGCGGTGAGCCAATCAGTTTCATTAAGTAAGAGTGCTTCAGCATCGTTGAGCTTGAGTCAGCTCGGTTTGTCAGCAAGTGCCAGTGCTTCAGCCTCGTTGAGTGGTAGTCAGACCAGTCTCATTGAGCAATAGTGCTTCAGTGCATCGCTGAGCGGTAGCCAATCAGTTTCATTAAGTAAGAGTGCTTCAGCATCGTTGAGCTTGAGTCAATCCGTTTCAACAAGTGCAAGTGCCCCAGCATCGCTGAGCTTGAGTCAATCCGTTTCAACAAGCGAGTCTGCTTCAGCGTCATTGAGCTTGAGCCAGTCAGTTTCAACAAGTGAATCAGCTTCCAACCCTCAATGAGCGCAAGCCAGTCTGTCCCAGTAAGCGCCAGTGCTTCAGCGTCATGTTGAGCTTTGAGCCCCAGTCGGTCTCAGCAAGTGCAAGTGCTTCAGCTTCGTTGCGGGCTTGAGCCAGTCTGTCTCAGTGAGTGCCGGTGCTTCAGTATCAGTAAGCCTGAGCCAGTCAGTCTCAGCAAGCACTTCAGCATCAGTATGGCTTGAGTCAATCGGTTTCAGCAGGGGAGTGCCTCAACTTCATTGAGCGCAAGTCAGTCTGTCCAGCAGTGCAAGTGCATCAGTAAACGGAGTCAATCGGTTTCGGCAGTACAGTGCCTCAGCTTCGTGAGCCTGCGATCCCGGTCCTGTCAAAATTTGCAGAGTGAATCAGCTTCGTTGAGCAGGCCAGTCTGTCTCAGCAGTGAATCTCTTCAACCACCACCATTGGGCATAACCAGTCTGTATCAATGGCTGAGCCCAGTCAATTCTCCTTAAGTGAATCGAGCTTGAGCCAGTCTCGTCTCAACAAGCGAGTGCTTCAGCATCAGTAAGTTTGAGCCAATCCGTTTCAACAAGTGCCTCAGCATCGTTGAGCTTGAGCCAGTCAGTTTCAACAAGGGAATCAGCTTCAGCGTCATGAGCGCAAGCCGTCTGTCTCAGTAGCGTGCGTCTTCAGCGTCATTGAGTGGTAGCCAGTCCGTTTTCAGCAAGTGAGTCTGCTTCAGCGTCATTGGAGCACCAGCGAGTCTGCTTCAGCGTCATTGAGCTTGAGCCAGTCTGGTCCAGCAAGCGCGAGTGCTTCAGCGTCATTGAGCTCCAGCCAGTCTGTCTCAGCAAGCACAAGCACTTCAGCATCAGTAAGCCTGAGCCAGTCCGTTTTCAACAAGCGAATCTGTTTCAACCTCAATGAGCGCAAGCCAGTCTGTATCAGCAAGTGAATCTGCTTCAACTTCATTGAGCACCAGCCAGTCTGTATCAGTAAAGCCTGAGCCAGTCGTCGCAAGTGAATCAGCCCTCAGCTTCGTTGAGTGGCAGCCAATCTGTCTCAACGGCGCAAGTGCTTTCAGCATCGTTGAGTTTGAGTCAATCTGTCTCATTAAGCACAAGCGCCCTCAGCATCAGTAAGCCTGAGTCAATCAGTTTCAACAAGTGAATCAGCTTCAAGCTCATTGAGCACCAGCCAGTCTGTCTCAGTGCAAAGCGTAAGTGCCTCAGCATCGTTGAGCTTGAGCCAGTCTGTCTCAGTAAGTGCAAGTGCTTCAGCATCGTTGAGCTTGAGCCAATCAGTTTCAACAAGCACAAGCGCCTCAGCATCGCTGAGCTTGAGCCAGCTCAGTATCAGCAAGTGCAAGTGCCTCAGCGTCACTGAGCTTGGTCAGTCTGTCCTCAACAAGTGCAAGTGCTTCGAAGCATCAGTAAGCCTGAGCCAGTCTGTCTCAACAAGTGCAAGTGCTTCCAGCATCAGTAAGCCTGAGCCAGTCAGTTTCAACAAGCGAGTCTGCTTTCAGCGTCATTGAGCACCAGCCAGTCTGTCTCAACCAGCGAGTCTGCTTCAGCGTCATTGAGCTTGAGCCAGTCAGTTTCAACAAGTGCTTCAGCGTCATTGAGCCTGAGTCAATCAGTTTCAACAAGCACAAGCGCTTGCAGCATCAGTAAGCCTGGAGCCAGTCTGTCTCAGCAAGTGCAAGTGCCCTCAGCTTCACTGTGAGCGCAAGCCAGTCAGTTTCAACAAGTGAATCAGCTTCTAATCTCATTGAGCACCAGCCAGTCTGTCCCAGCAAGTGCTTCAGCATCGTTGAGCTTGAGCCAGTCAGTCTCAGTAAGTGCAAGTGCTTCAGCATCAGTAAGCCTGAGCCAGTCTGTCTCAGCAAGTGCAAAGTGCCTCAGCTTCATTGAGCGCAAGCCAGTCAGTTTCAACAAGTGAATCAGCTTCAATCTCATTGAGCACCAGCCAGTCGTCTCAGCAAGTGCTTCAGCATCGTTGAGCTTGAGCCAGTCAGTCTCAGTAAGTGCAAGTGCTTCAGCATCAGTAAGCTTGAGTCAATCAGTTTCAACAAGTGCAAGTGCTTTCAGCATCAGTAAGCCTGAGCCAGTCAGTTTCAACAAGCGAGTCTGCTTCAATCTCATTGAGCACCAGCCAGTCAGTCTCAGTAAGTGCAAGTGCCCCAGCTTCATTGAGCTTGAGCCAGTCTGTTTCAACAAGCGCCTCAGCTTCAACCTCATTGAGCACCAGCCAGTCAGTCTCAGCAAGTGCAAGTGCCTCAGCGTCACTGAGCTTGAGTCCGTCTGTATCAACAAGTGCAAGTGCTTCAGCATCAGTAAGCTTTGAGCCAGTCAGTTTCAACCAGCGAGTCTGCTTCAGCATCGTTGAGCTTTGGAGCCAATCCGTTTCAACAAGCACAAGCACTTCAGCATCAGTAAGCTTGAGTCAATCCGTTTCAACAAGCGCAAGTGCTTCAGCGTCCTGAGCTTGAGTAAATCAGTTTCAGCAAGTGCCCTCAGCTTCAAGCTCATTGAGCACCAGCCAGCTCTGTATCAACAAGTGCAAGTGCTTCAGCATCAGTAAGCCTCGAGCCAGTCAGTTTCAACCAGTGAGCTCTGCTTTCAGCGTCATTGAGCACCAGCCAGTCTGTATCAACCAGCGAGTCTGCTTTCAGCGTCATTGGAGCTTGAGCCAGTCAGTTTCAACAAGTGAATCAGCTTCAAGCTCATTGAGCACCAGCCTCAGTGCTTCGATCAGTGCTTCAGATTCAGCAGTACAGTTTGAGCACCAGCCTCAGTGCTTCAATTAGCGCATCAGATTCACTCAGCACAAGCTTGAGCACCAGCCTCAGTGCCTCAATCAGCACGTCAGATTCAGCAAGCACAAGTGCTTCCAGCATCAGTAAGCCTTAGCCAGTCGAGCTCAACAAGTGAATCTGCTTCAAGCTCGCATTGAGCACCAGCCCTCAGTGCCCTCACTCAGTGCTTCCAGATTCAGCCAGCACAAGCCTGAGCACGAGCCTCAGTGCCCTCAATTAGTGCTTCAGATTCAGCCAGCACAAGCCTGAGCACAAGTCTCAGTGCCTCAATTAGCGCCTCAGATTCAGCCAGCACAAGCTTGAGTATGCCTCAGTGCTTCAATTAGCGCATCAGATTCATCAGCACAAGTGCTTCAGCATTAGTAAGCCTTTCAGCCAGTCGGTTTCAACAAGTGAATCTCGCTTCGAGCTCATTGAGCACCAGCCAGTCTGTCTCAACAAGCGCAAGCACTTCAGCATCAGTAAGCTTGAGTCAGTCAGTTTCAGCAAGCACAAGCGCTTCAGCATCACTGAGCTTGAGCCAGTCTGTCTCAGCAAGCACAAGCACTTCAGCATCAGTAGCTTGAGTCAATCACGTTCTCAACAAGTGCAAGTGCCTCAGCATCACCGAGCGCAAGCGAGTCTGCTTCAGCGTCATTGAGCACAAGTCAGTCTGTCTCAGCAAGTGAATCAGCTTCAACTTCATTGAGCACCATCCAGTCTGTCTCAACAAGCGAGTCAGCTTCAGCGTCACGAGCTGAGCCAGTCTGTCCCAGCAAGCGCAAGCACTTCAGCATCATTGCCTCCGAGCCAGTCTGTCTCAGCAAGCGTGAGTGCCCTCAGCATCGTTGAGCGCCAGCCAGTCAGTTTCATTGAGCAAGAGCGCTTCAGCTTCACTGAGTGGTAGTCAATCTGTCTCAGTAGCACAAGCGCCTCAGCGTCATTGAGCCTGAGCCAGTCCGTTTCAGCAAGTGAATTCAGCTTCAACCCTCATTGAGCTTGAGCCAGTCTGTATCAGCAAGTGAATCTGTTTCAACCTCATTGAGCACCAGCCAGTCTGTCTCAACAAGCGCAAGTGCTTCCAGCATCAGTAGCCTCCAAGCCAGTCGTTTCAACAAGCGAGTCAGCTTCAGCGTCAATGAGCTTGAGTCAATCTGTCTCATTAGCACAAGCGCCCTCAGCGTCATTGAGCCTCGAGCCAGCAGTTTCAGCAAGTGAATCTGTTTCAACCTCATTGAGCACCAGCCAGTCTGTCTCAACAAGCGCAAGTGCTTCAGCATCAGTGCTTCCAAGCCAGTCAGTTTCAACAAGCGAGTCTGTCTTCAGCGTCATTGAGCACAAGTCGTCTGTCTCAGCAAGTGAATCTGTTTCAACCTCATTGAGCACCAGCCAGTCTGTCTCAACAAGCGCAAGTGTCAGCATCAGTAAGCCCTAAGCCAGTCAGTTTCAACAAGCGAGTCAGCTTCAGCGTCATTGAGCACAAGTCAGTCTGTCTCCAGCAAGTGAATCTGTTTCAACCTCATTGAGCACCAGCCAGTCTGTCTCAACAAGCTGCAGTGCTTCAGCATCAGTAAGCCTAAGCCAGTCAGTTTCAACAAGCGAGTCTGCTTCAGCGTCATTGAGCACAAGTCAGTCTGTCTCAGCAAGTGAATCAGCTTCAACTTCATTGAGCACCAGCCAGTCTGTCTCAACAAGCGAGTCAGCTTCAGCGTCAATGAGCTTGAGTCGAATCTGTCCTCATTAAGCACAAGCGCCTCCAGCGTCATTGAGCTTGAGCCAGTCAGTTTCAACAAGTGAATCAGCCTCAAAGCTCATTGAGCACCAGCCAGTCTGTATCAGCCAGCGTGAGTGCTTTCAGCATCAGTAAGCCTGAGCCAGTCTGTCTCAACAAGCGCAAGCACTTCAGCATCAGTAGCTTGAGTCAGTCAGTTTCCAACAAGCACAAGCGCTTCAGCATCACTGAGCTTGAGCCAGTCTGTCTCAGCAAGCACAAGCACTTCAGCATCACTGAGCTTGAGCCAGTCTGTCTCAGCAAGTGAATCAGCTTCAACTTCATTGAGCACCAGCCAGTCTGTATCAGCAAGCGAGTCTGCTTCAGCATCAGTAAGCCTGAGCCAGTCAGTCTCAGCAAGTGAGTCAGCTCAACCTCAATGAGCACCAGCCAGTCTGTCTCAACAAGCGCAAGCACTTCAGCATCAGTAAGCTTGAGCCGTCAGTTTCACACAGCACAAGCGCTTCAGCATCACTGAGCTTGAGCCAGTCTGTCTCAGCAAGCACAAGCACTTCCAGCATCAGTAAGCCTGAGCCAGTCTGTCTCAACAAGCGCAAGCACTTCAGCATCAGTAAGCTTGAGTCAGTCAGTTTCAACAAGCACAAGCGCTTCAGCATCACTGAGCTTGAGCCAGTCTGTCCTCAGCAAGCTACAAGCACTTCAGCATCACTGAGCTTGAGCCAGTCTGTCTCAGCAAGTGAATCAGCTTCAACTCATTGAGCACCGGCCAGTCTGTATCAGCAAGCGAGTCTGCTTCAGCATCAGTAAGTCTGAGCCAGTCAGTTTCAGCAAGTGAATCTGTTTCAACCTCATTGAGCACCAGCCAGTCTGTCTCAACAAGCGCAAGTGCTTCAGCATCAGTAAGTCTGAGCCAGTCTGTATCAGCAAGCGAGTCAGCTTCAGCGTCATTGAGCGCAAGCCAGTCAGTCTCAACAAGTGAATCAGCCTCAGCTTCTGTTGAGTGGCAGCCAATCTGTCTCAACAAGCGAGTCAGCTTCAGCGTCAATGAGCTTGAGCCAGTCTGTCTCAGTAAGTGCTTCAGATTCAGCAAGTACAAGCTTGAGTACAAGCCTCAGTGCATCAATCAGTGCATCAGACTCAGCAAGTACAAGTTTGAGCACAAGTCTAAGTGCTCACCAGTGCCCTCAGATCTCAGTAGTACAAGTTTGAGCACTAGCCTCAGTGCATCAATCAGTGCAAGCGACTCAGCAAGCACCAGCTCTGAGCACTAGCCTCTAGTGCCTCAATTAGTGCCTCAGATTCAGCAGCACGAGCCTGAGCACGAGCCCTCAGTGCTTCAATTAGTGCCTCAGATTCAGCAAGCACGAGCCTGAGCACGAGCCCTCAGTGCCTCACTCAGCGCTTCCTGAGTCAGCAAGTACCAGCTTGAGTACCAGTCTAAGTGCTCGATCAGTGCCTCAGAGTCAACAAGTACAAGTTTGAGCACTAGCCTCAGTGCCTCAATTAGCGCTTCAGACTCAGCAAGCACAAGTTTGAGTACAAGCCTCAGTGCCTCAATTAGCGCTTCAGATTCGGCAAGTACCAGCTTGAGCACAAGTCTAGTGCATCAATCAGTGCTTCAGACTCAGCAAGCACCAGCTTGAGCACTAGCCTCAGTGCCTCAATTAGTGCTTCAGATTCAGCAAGCACGAGCCTGAGCACGAGCCTCAGTGCCTCACTTAGTGCGTCAGATTCAGCAAGCACAAGCTTGAGTACAAGCCTCAGTGCCTCACTTAGTGCTTCAGATTCAGCAAGCACAAGCTAGAGTACTAGTCTAAGTGCTTCGATCAGTGCCTCAGATTCAGCAAGTACTAGTCTGAGCACAAGTCTCAGTGCCTCACTCAGTGCTTCAGACTCAGCAAGCACCAGCTTGAGTACAAGCCTCAGTGCCTCAATTAGTGCTTCAGATTCAGCAAGCACAAGCTTGAGTACCAGTCTCAGTGCCCCAATTAGTGCTTCAGATCCAGTAAGTACATGTTTGAGTACAAGCCTCAGTGCATCAATTAATGCCTCAGATTCAGCAAGCAAGTTTGAGCACAAGCCTAGTGCTTCAATCTCAGCAAGCGAGAGTGCTTTCGTCTTCTGTAGCAGTAGCCAATCAGTCTCAAGCAGAGAGCACTTCAGTGTCATTGAGCGCTAGTGCGTCTGCTCTTGCGCGAAAAATGATTTGGCATCGCTGAGCGTAAGCGAATCTCTATCAGCAAGCGCAAGCTTAAGCACCAGCGTATCGGCTTCAGTCAGTGCGTCAGATTCAACAAGTACAAGTGTAAGTACATCTACATCGATTAGTGATAGCCTTTCAAGCAGCTTGAGTACAAGTGCCAAGAGTCAAACCCATCTAGCTACAGTAAGGGTGATCCAACCAGCGAGTCTAAGTCAGAGTTTAACCTGCCAAGCTACCTCGCATCTGTGTGAAGTACTTTCAGCTTCGTAAGGATAGTCAGTCTATCTCTACTTCATTGAGTACAAGTGCAAGTATTGCAGGATCAATCAGTGCCAGTCATGCTATTGCTGACGATTCACTTTCAGTGCGCCTACTTGAGCATGAGTGTCTCCTGTTTCATTGAGCACATCAGCAAGTGTGTCACTGAGTGATAGCAAGCATCTCTACTAGTCTGTCTGAAAGTGCATCTGTATCTAGTGCTACAAATCACTCTCAAGCACCCAAGCCGCAGCCTGCACAACCAGAAAAAGTCAAGGTTACTCCAAATACTAAAGCTACCAACATACGAACTGGCACAATCCATTAGCAGTGCTTGGATTAGGAATAGCAACGTTAGCATCAGCCTTTCTTAAGAACAAAAAGAAGAAAGAATCAACATCTGATGTGAATTTGGAAGACTAATCTTAAAAACCTAGCTAAAATGATACCAGCATTTTTAGTGATGGAAAGCGAACCCCAGATAGCCGTAGGCTATCTGGGGTTTTTGTTTGCACGCATAGAATCTGAGTTGCATGCTGAGACAAACGATAAACTGGGCAAATTTAGATGTTTTAAACCTGAGACTAGAAAGGGTGAATGAAGCTAAATATTTTTGAAATTTTGCTTTTTCCTACTTGTCTGTTATTGTGGTGAGAGGGCCTTGCCGCCTGTTCTAGCTTGCTCTTGAGTATGAAGAAAATAAAAGTTTCAAAAATGAGCAAAATAATTCAATTCTTTTTAGAAAAAGGCTGTGAGATTAGGCTGGATGTTTTAAAAATAGTATAGGAGATTATCCGCTATTTATTTTTCGGAGGAAAAAGAAATGTCCATTAATTGGCAAGAAATTATATTTAGCTTTTTAGGAGGCTTTGGGGCTGTTCCTATACAGTATTCGTATGATGGGAGACGGCTTGCAGCAGGCAGCGGGAGACCGTCTGCGCTATTTCATTGATAAATACACGAGCAATCCTTTTTAGGTGTGCTAGTTGGGATTGGGATGACAGCTCTGATCCAGTCTAGTTCAGGTGTGACAGTGATTACAGTTGGTCTGGTTAGTGCGGGGCTGTTGACCCCTGCGTCAGGCTATCGGGATTGTCATGGGTGCTAATATTGGTACGACTGTGACTTCCTTCATCATTGGTTTTTAAGTTGGGTGATTATGCACTTCCTTTGCTCTTTATCGGTGCGGTTTGCCTATTTTTTTCACAAAAATCGCTCTGTTAACAATATCGGGCGCATCTTCTTTGGTGTTTGGCGGGATCTTTTTGCCCTCAATCTCATGAGTGGAGCCATGGAGCCGCTTAAAGATCTGCAAGTCTTTCGAGACTACATGGTTCAGCTGAGTAAAAATCCAGTCTTAGGTGTCTTTGTCGGAACGGGTTTGACCCTGCTCATCCAGGCATCATCAGCAACCATTGGGATTCTGCAAATCTCTATGCCAGCAATCTCATTGATTTGCATGGGGCCTTGCCTGTCCCTCTTCGGTGACAATATCGGAACGACGATTACAGCGATCATCGCTTCCTTGGGGCTAATATCGCAGCCAAGCGTGTTGCTGGAGCCCATGTGGCCTTTAACGTGTTGGGGACAATCATCTGTATGATTTTCTTGCTGCCTTTTACATCGCTGATTCAGTGGTTTGAGACAGCCTTGCACTTGTCACCAGAAATGACCATTGCCTTTGCCCACGGAACTTTTTTAATATTACTAATACTATTATCCAGTTTCCTTTTTATTGGCTTTTTAGCTTTCTTGGTTACCAAGTTGATTCCGGGAGAGGATGAAACCGTTAAATACGAATCTCTCTACCTAGATACGATTTTTGATTGACCAAGCGCCATCATTGGTTTTGGGAAATGCTAAAAAAGGAACTCCTTCACTTGGGTGGCTACTGGCAAAAATCTTTTGAGTTGGCCTATGATTATATTATTAACTACGAAGAAAAATCCGCTGAGAAGGGTCATAAGACTGAGGAAGCCATCAACGCTATTGATGATGAATTGACTCTGCTATCTGATTGTCCCTATCTGGTCAGCAGCTCAATCCAAAAAGAGAGTGAAGTCTTGACTAGCATTCTGGACTCTAGCCGTGATTTGGAGAGAATTGACGACCACTCAGAAGCTTTGCTGAATTTGACAGACTACTTGCACCGCAAGAAAGTGGAATTTTTCACCAGCTGCCTTGGCAGAGTTGGAAAACATTTATCAACTGACCTTGGACTTTATCAAAGAAGCTTTTGACTTCTGTGGAAACAAATGATGGAATTGGCCAACACTTTAGAAGCCAAGCATGCAGCTATTGACAAGCTAGAACGCAGCTTGCGCAAGACTCACATTGCCCGTCTCAACAAGGGGGAATGTACGCCCTCAGGCTGGGGTCAACTTCATCGATATTATTTCCCACTATACCAGAGTTGCTGACCACGCCATGAATTTGGCTGAGAAAGTACAAATGGAACACTTAAGACAGAAAGAGGCTGGGACAGAGTCCCAGCCTCTTTCTGTCTTTGGATTGATCGAGTAAGACGCAGTGGTTGAGTGGTTTCTACTACGCTGATTTCATCAGCTTTTACAGCCCTACTCAACTGTGCGGAGATGGGACGACGAAATCGAATTCTAACGAATTAACGATTTCTGTCCCACTCTCTTTTCTTGCTTTTACATAATATAATAAATTTTTCTAAAAAAAGAGGTATAGACCATTTTACAACAAAATAGAAAGCGTTATAATAGAGTCAATAGAAATAGAACAAGAGGAGGCAGTCAGATGCCCAAATATATAAAAAGCCGATCAGTTCTTCTATCCCTCATAGGGATTCGCAAGGGTGGATTTTTAGAAGTGATTGATGGAAAATTTGGAAAATTAGTACAGGAAGTCCTGCGGATGCGGAAGTGGTGATTACACAGGCTACTCTGTCGCACCCGGGTCTGGTGGATACCCATATCCATGGTTTTGTGGGTCGATGTCATGGACAACAACATCGAAGGTACCCTCCATACCATGAGTGAAGGTCTTTTAACGACTGGGGTAACCAGTTTCCTGCCGACTACGCTGACCTCATCTTACGAGCAACTCCTAGCTGTGACGGAGAATATCGGTGCAGCGCCATCAAAAGCAAGTGGTGCCAAGATTCGCGGTCTCTATTTTTGAAGGGCCTTACTTCACTGAAAAGTACAAGGGTGCCCAAAACCCAGCCTACATGAAGGACCCTCGTATGGATGAATTTCGTGCTTGGCAAAAGGCAGCCAATGGCCTACTTAATAAGATTGCTTTGGCACCTGAGCGTGAGGGCGTGGAAGAATTTGTCCGCACCATCACTGATGAAGGTGTGACAGTCGCTCTGGGGCATTCTAACGCAACCTATGATGAAGCCAAGACTGCGGTCGAAGCAGGAGCTAGTGTCTGGGTGCATGCCTACAATGGTATGCGGGGCTTGACCCACCGTGAGCTAGGTAGCTGTTGGGGCTAGTGTAATGAGTTGCTCACACTTACGCAGAGTTGATTTGTGATGGGCACCACGTAGATCCCAAGGCTCTGTGATATTTTGCCTGCCAAAAAGGGGCTATGAACATGTAGCCCCATCACAGACTGTATGACTGCAGGTGGGCTGGAAGATGGTGACTATATGCTGGGAGAATTTTAGTGGTGGTAGCCAATGGCACAGCTCGTCTCAAATCGACTGGAAATTTGGCAGGATCAATCCTGCAGCTCAAAGACGGCCTGAAAAAGTGGTTGAGTGGGGCATCGCAAATCCTCACCAAGCAGTCATGATGGCCAGTCTTATCCCTAGCAAAATCCGTCCACATTGACGATGTCTGTGGCCAGATCACAGAAGGCTACGATGCCGACTTTATCGTGCTGGACAAGAATTTGGAACTGGTTGCTACTTATCTGGATGGTGAAAAAACGCTTTGAAGCTGCCTCCAGTATTCTTTAATTGAGTCTCCTTATATTTTTAGAAAAGGATGGGGTAACCTGTCCTTTTTAATGTGGAGTTACTTCTTTTTCCTTAGGATTTACTAGAGGGACTTGGGCAAAGCTAGAAATGGTTGGCGCAATTAGAAAGTCTCTGAGATATTTTTCTAACAGATGGTAAGGCTTTTCAAAGAAAGAGAAGATGTTATAATAGGATTATCACAGATGAGGAGGACAGGATGAAAAGATTGATTATAGATTTATGGGAATAGGCTTGTGTTCCTCTTCTTTGGATTACTACTGCATCGTTTCTTGTTATTTATTGCTGGGTTAGCCTTTATCATTTATAGCTTTTTCAGCCGAGGCATGGCTCCAACCAAGGAAAAATATCTTTAAGCCAAAAATTGACCAAAAGAAAGAAGAAATAAGGAGAAGAAATATGAAAAATTATACCCTTAACAATGGCGTCAAGATTCCAGTCTTGGGCTTTGGTACTTGGAAGGCTCAGGACGGAGAAGAGGCTTATCAGTCAGTCTTGGGCTGCTCTTTAAGGCTGGCTATCGCCACATTGATACAGCAGCTATCTATAAGAATGAGGAGAGTGTTGGTCGGCAATTAAAGATAGCGGTATTCCGCGTGAGGAGCTCTTCATCACAACCAAGCTCTGGAATAGCAAGCATACCCTGATGAAGCGGCCATGGAAGCCTTTTGACAGCTCCATGGAGCGGTTAGGGCTGGATTATCTGGATCTCTACCCTCATCCATTGGCCAAATCCAAAGGCTGTACGAAGACGGGGCTTGGCAAAAGCGCAATGCAGAAGTTTGGCGGGCTATGGAAGACCTTTATCAAGCTGGTAAGATCCGAGCGATCGGCGTCAGCAATTTTCTGCCTCACCACCCAGAGGCTCTGCTGAAACAGCGCGCATCATTCCGGCTGTTAATCAAATCCGCCCTAGCGCCAGTGTGTCTATCAGACAGAGGCGGTGGACTGTCGTGCTCATGATATCCTACTCGAAGCTTGGGGACCATTTGGCCAGGGCGAACTCTTCCAAAATCCAGCCGTGCAGGCGATAGCAGACAAGTATGGCAAGACCATTGCCCAAATTGCTCTAGCTGAGTTTACAAGAAGGCTTCCTGCCCCCTGCCTAAGTCAGTCACTCCGAGTCGGATTGCTAGCAATCTGGACTGCTTTGACATCGAACTGAGTCCTTCTGACCTCGAAATTCTTAAAAATATTAGCGGCTTGGAAGGCGGAGCACCTAATCCAGATGGGATGGATTTTTAAACCTCTGAGGTGTATCAGTTGAGTTGAAATCCAGCTACTCTGTACTAGTTATTAGTCTTTAATAAAAGTTTTATAGTGACCTAGGCCTCGGCCGGTCACTTTTCCTATAGAATCATGGGCAACTTAGGCCCTCGGCTGGTCACTTTCCCTATAGAATCATTGCAATCTAGACCCTCGAATCCTCTTTTTCATTTCGATTTATAAGAACCATCGCCCCTCGGTCATTTGTCGTCAAAAAAACAAGTGCCAGATGAGGGTCTCTCAAGAGACTATAGTTTCTTGAAAAAGAAGAATTAGTTTTTATAGGTTCTTTTTGAGGATTATAAGGGTATTGCTATTGCAGTTATGCTGAATCGGAAGTTATGATTTTTATCATAGGTTTAAAACAAAAAGTATTGATAAAATATGGTTACAAAGCATAGTTGTCTATCTCGCTAACCTTGCTAATCTTATTAGTTCTCACAAAGATAAAAACTGTCCTCATTGGCACCAATAAGGGCGCTATATTCGAATTATATAATGAGTCCCTTTTGAATATTTCAAAAGGGGCTTATAAGTATTTGATAACTTAAAAGTATTTACTTTCGATAGCTTTTTGAGTTATAATAAATTCGAAAAAGAGGATGCTTTGTGCACACTATTTATTTTTATAAAGATAAACATGGGAATCAACCAGTTTTTGGACTATATGAAGGAGCTTGCTAGTCTTAATAGCAAGGATAGCCGGATCAAACTCAACAAGCTCAATGACTATATCGAGCTCTTGAGTCAACAGGGAACTCGTGCCGGTGAGCCCTACATCAAGCATCTAGAGGCAGAGATTTTGGAATTACGACCCTTACGGGATCGGGTTTTGTTTGTGGCTTGGATAGATGGAAGCTTTGTCTTACTGCATCATTTTGTTAAAGACGCAGAAGACACCTAGACGGGAAAATTGAGAAAGCCAAACGAGAGTTGCAAGATTTGAAAGAAAGAGGGCTAAAAAGATGAAGAATAGTGCCATCGGTAGTAATTGGAAGAAGCAAGAGCAGAGCTTTTCACCAAGGAAGAAATCCTAGAAAAGTGATCTGCGGGTAGCGATTATGACAGAGCTGATCGAGGCCAGACATGAAAAAGGCATTAGCCAAAAAGAAGCTTGAAGAACTCAGTGGGGTCAAATCAACCCTGTCATCGCTCGAATGGAGACAGGAAAAGACCAACCCTCGATTGGATACGGTATTGAAAAGTATTAGCAAGCCTTGGCAAGACCCTAGTCGTCGTCCCACTAGAGCAAGAAAAAGGCTTAATAGAAAAATAAGAAATAAATATTAGAGAAACAAATCAAACTTACCAGAGGCTTTTTGACCAATTCCCGCCATAGAGCCAGCTTAGACGCACTCTGATAGAAAAGCCACCCCAATCGTTAGATTTTTATGTCTAACTTTTGGGGTGTGGTTTTTATTGCAATCTGCTTTTATGTTATCAATACAATTTCAAATCACGAGGGTCAACTGGGAAGGTTGGGTTGTAGGGATTGTGGCGTAGTTTGAAGTGTTTGACATCTTCGATGGTCTGAGTTCCAGATAGTTGCATGACAGTTTTTAGTTCAGTATTTAGGTGTTCAAAGACTTGACGCACACCGACGCTACCACCAAGGGCCAAACCATAGATCACAGGGCGACCAATGGCTACTAAGTCTGCTCCTGAAGCCAAGGCTTTAAAGACGTGTTGGCCACGACGAATACCAGAGTCAAAAGACAATCGGTACCCGTTTATCTACTGCTTCAGCGACTTCTTGAGCGAGTCAAAGGCAGCTGGTCCACCGTCAATTTGGCGGCCACCGTGGTTGGTTACCCAGATTCCAGAAGCACCTGCGGCAAGCGAACGTTCGACATCTTCACGACATTGAGGACCTTTGACATAGACAGGAAGTCCGGAGTATTCAGCGATAAACTCAACATCTCGTGGAGACAGGCGTTGTTTAGCTGATTTGTAGACAAAGTCCATGGACTTACCAGCACCTTCTGGTAAGTATTCTTCAACGATAGGCATGCCAACTGGGAAGACAAAACCATTACGCTTATCTACCTCACGGTTGCCTCCTACAGTCGCATCCGCAGTTAAGACAATGGCTGTGTAGCCTTCTGCCTTGACACGATCCATGATATGGCGGTTAATCCCGTCATCTTTACTGAAGTAAAATTGGAACCAGTGCGGTGTTCCTTGAGGGCTTTGAGAAATTTCTGGAAGATCAACTGTAGAGTAGGAGCTGGTTGTATAAAGAGAGCCAAACTCATGTACACCACGCGCAGTAGCCACTTCCCCTGTTCATTTGCTAATTTATGGGCTGCAACAGGCGCCATGATGATTGGTGAAGAGCAGTTTTCGCCTGCAAAATTCAATCTCAGTGCTTGGGTTTTCCACATCACAGAGTGCATGAGGAACAATGAGTTTATGATTAAAAAGCTCGAATGTTCTCGCGTAAAGTGAAAGTGTCCTCAGCTCCGCTCGCGATGTAGCCAAAAGCAGCTTTAGAATGACTTGCTGCGCCATAGGCTCCAGATCATAGGTGTTGATAAAATCCACAGGGCCTTCGGCATTGCTTGTTTTGTATGACATAAAATGTCCTCCCTTGATAAAAGTAAACGTTTACTTTTTGATTTACAGGAACATCTTAACTCTTTTTCATATCATTTTCAAAAATTTTTGTCTGGAAGTTTCAGATTGCAATAGAGACGATAAATATTTTTTTATCATTGTGATAGAAAATACATATTATCCAAACATGTCTTTTAGTGCTACAATAGCTGTATTATTCCTAGATGGGAGGTTTCTCTTTTGGATTGGTCCATTGTTGAACAATATCTACCATTATATCCAAAAAGGCATTTTTCTAACCCCGCTATATCGCAGTTTGGGGCATTTTGGGAGCTTTTTCTAGTTGGTTTACTTGTTAGTATTATCCGGCATTATCGTATCCCTGTTTTGGCACAGCTAGCCACAGCTTATATTGAATTATCGCGAAATACACCGCTTTTTGATCCAACTCTTCTTTCTCTACTTCAGGCTTCCTCGGATTGGGATTGTCCTTTCCTCAGAGGTTTGCGCCACCCTTGGTCTTATCTTTTGGGAGGCTCTTATATGGCAGAATCCTTCCGAAGCGGGCTAGAAGCAGTTGAAGTCAAACCCAGCATGAGTTTGACTTTAGCGATCGGTCTGACACCCGTTCAGGGTTTTTCGCTACGTGGTATTGCCACAGGTCACAGCAGTGGCTCTGCCATCCTTCAGTGCCAAAGTGATTTTCCTGATCAAGAAACCTCTGTCTCTCTGGTGGTTGCTCTCAGCCGATCTCATGTATGCTGCCAAGGACTTGATTGGGCTTTACTATGAGACAGATATTGCACTGGATATGTTGGTAGTAGCCTCATCTTATCATGCTCCTACCTATATCATTGCTTTTAGTTGGATAGAAAGGAGGCTCCCGCCATGCAGGATTCTGGGAATACAAGTACTCTTTCAGGGAAATAATCTCTTGCGGATCTTACAGGGTTGGGAGTCACGATTGGTATTTCCATCCTCTCTGTCCTCTTGTCTATGATTTTCGGTACGGTTATGGGAATCATCATGACCTCTCATTCTAGAGTCGTTCGTTTTTTGACACGCTTTTATCTAGAATTTATCCGTATCATGCCCCCAGCTGGTGCTACTCTTCATTGTTTATTTCTGGTTTGGCTCGAAACTTTAATATCAATATCTCAGGTGAGACTTCGGCTATTATCGTTTTTACCTCTGAGGAACGGCTGAAATGGGGACTTGGTACGCGGAGCTATCACTTCCCTTCCCAAACATCAGTTTGAAAGCTGGGCAGGCGCTGGGCTTAACGAATTTCCAACTTTACTACCACATCATCATCCGCAGGTCTTGAGAAGATCTGCTTCCGCAGGCCATCAATCTCGTTACCCGGATGATCAAAAACGACTTCTCTGGTGGTTTTGATTGAGTCGTTGAAGTTACCAAGGTGGGACAGCAAATCATCGATAGTAATCGTTTGACCATTCCAACCGCATCCTTTTTGGATTTACGGCACCATACTGGTTCTGTATTTCGCAGTTTGCTTCCCTATCTCTAAACTATCCACTCACTTAGAAAAACACTGGAGGAACTAAATGTCTGATACCATATTAGAAATCAAGGACCTAAAAATCCTTCGGAGACAATCCCATCCTCCAAGGACTTTCCCTAGAAATCAAAAAAGGGAAGTAGTGGTTATTCTAGGACCATCTGGCTGTGGGAAAAGCACCCTCCTTCGCTGCCTCAATGGCTTGGGAAACCATTCAGGGTGGAGATATTCTTCTGGATGGCCAGTCCATTATTGGAAATCAGAAAGACTTTCACTTGGTTCTGTCAAAAGATTGGCATGGTCTTTCAAAGTTATGAACTCTTTCCCCATCTGGACGTCCTGCAGAACCTTATCCTAGGTCCTGTCAGGCACAAGGACGGGATAAGAAAGAGGTGACGGAAGAAGCACCGCAAATTACTGGAACGCGTCGGATTGCTCGATAAAAACACAGTTTCGCTCGCCAATTATCTGGTGGTCAGAAACAACGGGTTGTCATTGTCCGTGCCCTGCTCATGCATCCAGAAATTATCCTCTTTGACGAGGTGACGGCTTCGCTTGATCCAGAAATGGTGCGCGAGGTCCTCGAACTCATCAACGACCTAGCTCAAGAAGGTCGTACCATGATCTTGGTGACCCACGAAATGCAGTTTGCCCAAGCCATTGCGGACCGGATTATCTTCCTCGACCAAGGAAGATTGCTGAAGAAGGAACGGCTCAGTCCTTCTTTACCAATCCACAAACCAAACGAGCACTTTAAGAATTTTTAAATGTTTTTGACTTTAGCCAGTTTTGGCTCATATTTATAAAGGAGATTCTTATGAAACTACTCAAATCACTCTTAACTGTTTTGGCACTTGCCTTGCCCTTATCTTTGTTACAGCTATGGTTCAGGCGAAATGCTACTTCTTCATCTGGCAAAACCACTGCTAAAGCTCGCACTATTGAGGAAATCAAAAAGCGGTGAACTTCGAATTGCTGTATTTGGAGACAAAAACCCTTTTTGGTTATGTGGACAACGACGGTTCTTATCAAGGTTATGACATCGAACTGGGAAATCAGCTGGCTAAAGACCCTCGGTGTTAAAGGCAAAATACGTGTCTGTTGATGCTGCCAACCGTGCGGAATACTTGATTTCTAATAAGGTTGATATCACCCTTGCCAACTTTTACCGTCACAGACGAACGTAAGAAACAAGTTGACTTTTGCCCTTCCATACATGAAGGTTTCACTGGTGTTGTGTCTCCTAAGAAAAGGTGTTATCACAGATGTTAAACAGCTTTGAAGGCAAGACTTTGATTGTCACCAAAGGAACTACTGCTGAAACATACTTTTGAGAAAAATCATCCAGAAGTTAAGCTTCAAAAATACGACCAATACAGTGACGCCTACCAAGCTCTTTTGATGGACGTGGAGATGCCTTCGACTGACAATACTGAAGTTCTAGCTATGGGCTCTTGAAAAATAAAGGATATGAAGTAGGAATTACTGCTTGGTGACCCAGATACCATCGCACCAGCAGTCCAAAAAGGAAACAAAGAGTTGCTTGATTTTATCAGCAAAGACATTGAAAAATTGGGCAAGGAAAACTTCTTCCACAAAGCTTATGAAAAGACTCTTCACCCAACCTATGGTGATGCTGCCAAAGCAGATGACCTCGTTGTTGAAGGTGGAAAAAGTAGAATAGGACCGTTGGTCAAGTAGAAAAATCAGCTTTGAAAATGAACTGCATCTCAACAGTTAGACAGAAAAAGTCTAGCAGTTGAGGTGCAGTTCAAATTATGTTTGTTTTGATTTCTACGGTAGAGTTCAGTTAGCTTGTGGGCTACACCATCTTGGTCGTTGGTGAGTTCAAGCTGTTGGTCAGCATAAGGCAGCAGGGTTTCGCTGGCGTTTTTCATGGCATAGCCTGTTCCTGCAAATTCCAGCATTTCAGTATCATTATGCTCGTCACCAAAAAGCAATCAGGTCCTTGCGATTGACATTGAGGATATTGAGCAGGTACTGGAGGGCGAAGGCCTTGTTAACACCTTTAGGACCGCACTCAAGGATATTGAGCGGACCGCCCTGTGCATTGATGGAGAGTTCATGCTGGTAAAAGGCATTCATCTCTTCAGCCAGAGCATATTTGTCTGTGGCATGAGTTTGCAGCAAAAATAGCATTTGATTTTAGTGACCAGCTGCGCTTGAAATTGATTTTCTGGCTTAAAAGTTATCAATGCCAAAAGAGCTTTGGGATCTGCGGATTTCTTCGTTTGTATTGGTGATAGAATTTCTTACGGTATTCACCAGCGATGAAGTCTATTTCGATCTCCTCTTTCGTTGGACCATATCCAGCAAGAAAGATTTGTCTACGGTCAAGGATTGTTCAAATTCTCACTTTTTCAGGAATATGGGGTCAAAGAGCGTTGAAGTTTATCATGGGAGTATTTAGCTCTAATTTTTTAGAAGCTCCAGGAGCCATGCGGTAAGGACGGCTAGTGGTGATGATGACCTTGTGCCCTTTAGCTGATATTTTTGATAGTTTCTTTGGTAAAAATCAGAAATCTTACTCTCAGAATTGAGCAAGGTTCCGTCCAAATCTACAGCAATTACTTTATTCGTCATTCTTTTTCCTCGTACAGTATCAATCAGTATAGTAAATCTATTATAACAGAATTAAGAATAAATGACACAAGTTGTGGTATAATGTTTCCTCAATAGCTGTCGAAAGATGTCTGCTGATAGTCTATGAGCGAAGAGAGTTAAAAAGTAAAGGGAGGATCTTTGTATGCGTAAACCAATTTGATTCACATTTTTCCTACTAATTGCATTTGTTGTGTATATTCAGGGATTACGGTTCAGGGACCAGACCTGATTTGAATATGATTCTGACCTTAATTGCCTATGATGCTGCGGTCTTAACGACGATATCTAAGAAGCAGAAATGGCTTTATCCACTTTTGTTAGTGATTTGGCTGGCCTTTTATCCTAATACTTTTTATATGCTGACGGACTTAGTGCACATGACTTGGGTGGGAGACACCCTGTGGAACCCTGTCAGCATGCGCCTTATTTATGGCTTTTCAAAGCGAGCATTTTTATTTGGCGTTTACTGTGGATTGAAAGCTGGAATATTTTGCGTGAGCGCTGGAAGTGGACTTGGTGGTTGGATATGCTTGCGGTTGCGGCTCTGTCTTATCTGTCGAGTCTAGCCATTTATATCGGCCGTTATGACCGCCTCAACTCTTGGGATTTGGTGACGAGGCCCCAACTAGTTGTCCAAAAGCTACTGGAAACCTTTCAGAAGGATCGTCCCAGTATTTATCCTTGGATTTACCTTTATCCAAATCATGACTTTGCTCTTTTTAAGCAGAGAAAATAAAAATAAGACACTTTAAAGTATTTTTGGAGCAATGGACTTGAAAAAGTGAATGTTTTTGAGTATAATCATAGTATTGTTCGTAAATAACGAATAAGCAGTGCTGTTTTTAAAGAAAATCAGGAGTTCTCTATACAGTTGCCATAAAACAATTTAGGAGATTATCTATAATGGATAAATTATTTAAACTCAAAGAGCACGGTACGGATGTTCGTACGAAGTTCTCGCTGGGTTAATCAACTTTCTTTGCTATGAGCTATATCCTCTTTGTCAATCCAGCCATGCTGTCGCAAAACAGGTATGCCAGCTCAAGGTGTCTTTCTGGCTACGATCATCGGATCCGTTGCTGGAAACGCCTCATGATGGCCTTTTTATGCTAACCTCCCTTACGCACAGGCGCTGTGTAGGGGCTCAATGCCTTCTTTACGTTCACGGTTGTCTTTAGTCTGGGCCATACTTGGCAAGAAGCTTTGGGCATGGTCTTCATCTGTGGTCTGATCTCGCTCTTCATTACCCTGACCAAGATCTGGAAGGCTATTATCGAGTCTATTCCATCAGCTTTGCGTTCAGCTATTTCCGCTGGTATCGGTGTCTTCCTAGCTTATGTAGGGATTAAAAATGCTGGACTGTTGAAGTTTTCTAATCGATCCAGGCAACTATGTAGTAGTTGGTAAAGGAGCTGACCAAGCTGAAGGCTGCTCTTACAGCAAACTCAGCTGCAACCCGTGATTAGTTGATTTTAATAATCCAGCAGTTTTACTCGCTTTACTTGGTCTAGCGATTACAGTTTTTCTTTGTTATCAAGGGTATCAAAGGCGGCATTATCTTATCCATCTTTACAACGACAGTTGTAGCGATTGCTGTTGGCTTTGGTAAACCCATCTGCGATTGACTTTTGGTCAGCATAATCTGTCAACAGCTCTGAAAGAACTTGGACAAGTGTTCGAGTTGCGGTTGATCCAGAAGGCTTTGGGAGCTCTTTGCTGATACGGCGCGCCTGCCTCAGACATTTATGGCCATCCTAGCTTCTCTCTGACGGATATCTTTGATACTATTGGTACCCTGATCGGAACTGGTGAAAAGTTGGGATCGTCGCAGCCTGGTGAAAACCATGAGTCAGAAGGTTTGGACAAGGCTTTGTACTCAGACTCTGATCGGTACGACTATCGGTGCAATCGCCGGAACGTCTAACGTTACTACTTACGTAGAGTCTGCAGCTGGTATCGAGCTGGCGGACGGACTGGTTTGACAGCCTTGGTTGTAGCGGTCTGCTTTTGCAGTCTCTAGCTTCTTTAGCCCGTTGTTGGCAATCGTTCCAACAGCAGCAACTGCACCAATCTTGATTGTCGTTGGGATCATGATGCTTGGCAGTCTGAAAAAAATATCCAGTGGGATGATATGACAGAAGCTGTCCCGGCTTTCTTTACCTCTATCTTCATGGGCTTCACTTACAGCATCACAAACGGGATTGCAGCAGGATTTATCATGTATGCTCTTTGTGAAAGTTATCAAAGGTCAAGCTAAGGATGTGCATCCGATGATTTGGATCTTAAACCTGCTCTTCATCCTTAACTTTATCAGCCTGGCTCTTTCTTAAGAATCAGTATTAAGAAGTTGGAAATCTTCCAGCTTTTTTTGTAGGAAAAATTTTTGGGGAAAAATGCTCTGGTTATCTTCTCAAATAGAAGCGAGTAACCTCGCTTTGATTAGAAGATTTTCGAAAGCTTATCTAATCAAACATTTTGCTTCCTCTATTAGAAAATTGAGCGCAAAACGCAAAATCTTCTGGTATAATAAAAGAATGTTTAGTCATAATGAAGAAGAATTAATCAATCAGGGCCAGGTGTCTCGGAAGCTTGCTTCAGGAGCAAGATGTTTTGATTTTTGACAGAGAGACTTGGGTGCAGGTAAGACGACTTTTACCAAGGGCTTGGCTCAAGGTCTGGGCATTAAGCAGATGATAAAAAGTCCGACCTATACTATTGTTCGGGAGTATGAAGGACGTTTGCCACTGTATCATTTAGATGTCTATCGGATTGGTGAAGATCCAGACTCGATTGATTTGGATGATTTTCTTTGGTGAGGGAGTTAGGTCATCGAGTGGGGAGAATTGCTAGGTGAGAGTTTACCAGATGATTATCTGAAGCTGACTCTTCTAAAGAAAGACGATGGTCGTGAGCTAGTCTTTGAAAGTCAGGGACGCCGTTCTCAGGAATTGCTGGAGGAATTGCTGCATGGCTGAGTTTGAATTGGCCTTGCGGGAGGCCGAAAAGGCGGATGCCGCTGACTTGATTCGCTTCTTAAATCAAGTCGGAGCCGAGTCAGACTACATGACCTTGGATGAGGCTGGGATTTTGATGGATGAAGATCAGATGGGTCAGTTCATTCAGCGTCAAGCTGAGTCGGATAATCAGCTTTTATCTCTTGGCTTTGCTTGATAATGAAATCGCTGGGATTGTCAGTATCACAGCGGATTTTCATGAGCGGATTCGCCACATTGGGCAAGTCTTTATCGTTGTCAAAAAAGCCTTTTGGAATCAAGGCCTTGGTCGTATCTTTGCTAGAAGAAGCTGTGGACTGGGCAGAAATGGAAGCAGTCTTCGCCTGTTTGGAACTGACTGTTCAGGGTTCGAAATGAGCGAGCTGTTCATCTCTATAAAGAATTAGGATTTGAAATCGAAGGCCTGCAAAAAGAGGGGCCTATTTAAGAGAAGGATATTTCTAGATGTTTACCTGATGGGAAAAACTGATAGATTGATGAAATATGTTTAAAAATTGTACGAATGTTTTTGAGCCTGTTGCTTGTCACAGCTATTGGAGTAGGAGGCTATGCTTGGACTATTTACAATCAGTCAACGGACGCTTTGTCCCATACTTATAAGGAGTTTGGGAAATGAGACGAACGTTATTGCGAAACCAAGCCCCTTGACGGTTTTACTGATGGGGGTAGATACAGGAAGCGGCTCAGCGGTCTGATACCGGAAGGGAAATAGTGACTCCATGCTCCTCCCGTCCGTCAATCCTCAGACAAAAAGACGGTCATGATGAGTTTTGGAGAGGATATCTCTGACTCAAATCGATGAAAAAGGCGAAACGACAGAAGCCAAACTCAATGCAGCCTATGCTTATGGCGGTGCAGAATTAGCCATTGCGACCATTGAGAAATTAATCGAACATCCATATTGACCGCTATGTGATGATCAATATGCAAGGGTTGGTTCAGTTAGTCGATGCAGTTGGCGGTATTGAAGTCAATAATACTTTTGATTTCCCTGATTTCCATCGAAGAAAATGAACCAGAATACACTGCAACTGTCGAGCCGTAAGCATTTGATCAACGGAGACCAAGCTCTAGTTTATGCCCGCATGCGTTACCGTGGATCCAGAGGGTGACTACGGTCGTCAGAAACGTCAGCGTGAGGTGATCCGAAAGGTCGTTGAGAAGGTGCTCTAGTCTTAACAGTATTAGCCATTATCAAGCTATTTTGCGAGCAGTCAGCAAGAATATGCAGACCAATGTAGCGCTGGATGCGGGAAGTATTCCTCAGTTATTGGGCTACAAAGACGCCTTTAGAAGCATTCAGTCTGAACAGTTGCGCGGGGAAGATGCTACCTTGGCTGATGGCGGTAGCTATCAGCTGGTTACGTCTGATCATTTGCTGGAAATGCAAAATTTGATTCGGAAAACGCTGGGCTTGTCTTCAGTTAAGACTCTGAAAACCAATGCCGTACTGTATGAAGATCTGATGGGAGGCCGGAGCTTGCGCTCTTCTAATTCTGGGCCGTCAACAACTTATCAGCATGATGAGCCGGTTTACAGCCAACCAACGGAGAGCAATTATGGCGGTGCTAACTATAATAGTTCGACACCGACCGCTCCTGAGCCGAGCGCTAGCAGTGAACCGCCAGCAAGTTCTGCGCCTGCATCTACGCCAGCTCCGACACCGTCAGCATCATCTGCCGATCACCCCACAACATCAGCATCTTCAGAATAAACAAATCGCCCAAGCTTGATAGCTTGAGCGATTTTTAATGCCCGTGGTTCTTATTTTGCGAGCCATTTCCAGAAGAAATCAATAATATAGGTCAGTCCGTAAGTGTAGATGATGAGGGTGATGGGTTTGCAGAGTACGATAATCAGCATATACTTTCTGAAGGTCATCTTGGTCAGGGCGGCCAGCATACAGAGGAAATCAGCGGGACTGATGGGCCAAATCATCATAAAGATAAAGAAACGCTCAAAGCGATTGCCCCTCATCCAGCCAGCCCACATACTTGTCATAGGTCCGTTTGCTGACGACGGACTGAACAAAGGCTGGTCCATAGGTGCGAGCCAGATAGAAGATGATGGCGCAGCCGATGACGATACCGATATAGTTGTAGATAGTGCCGACGATATGTCCGTAGATAAAGATGCCCGCTACAGAGGTCAAGGCACCGTGATAATGGGCACGACAGTCTGCAAGATTTGTAGGAAGATAAACAGAGGTGGTCCCTCAGACGCCTCGCTTGTTTGATAAAGGCAACAAGGTTTTCGGACTGGAGGATTCCTGCATAGTAGGCCCAGATACAAAAAGGCCACTGTCCCCACAGCCCTGATGATGGACGACCAGTTGATGATTTTTTGCAAAAAGGGAGAAACAGCTTTCATTTCTCTATCCTTGCTTGCCATAGGCACCTCCAAGAGAATTGTTCTTATATCTACTATAGCATCTTTTGCCATTTTTGTAAGCTTTGAAGCTATAGGTGCAAAAAGTATGAAAGATGATATAATGATATGACTGGTGAGCAATAATCATATGAGCATTCAAAAATCAGGGAGAGTGCTTTGTGCTCGAACTAAAAATTCTATGAGTTGGGGAGTTATAGTGGAAGAATTTCTAAATTTATATCATCAAAAATTGTGGGAGATTGCTTTTCGGTAATATCGTAGGAACATTTTTCAATTTTTATACAATTGTTTTTCGCTTCTACTCATTTATCCTTATTATATTTTGAGTGACCCATTGGCATGAGATGGAAACGTCTTTTGGTAATGATCTGTCCTCCCTTTTATTTTGTTCTTCTTTCTGTATGGTTGCGGAGTATGCCCACAGTTATGATAAAATTATGAATCCAGCTTTCACCATACAACGATTCTTTAAGAATTGCTTCAGTAAAAACCTGAAAAGCTCTTCCGATACTTGAGCATGTAGATGAGATTCGCCTAGCTAGTGTTGATGGAGAGCTCAAGAGAGAAGATATTATATTATTTGCGGTATCTAATCCTATTTATTATGTGATGGTCTGTTTGCAGATGTGGCAAACTCTTTGGCGGGTAGTCAGACAATAGGAGCAGCTTTTCTAGTTGCTTTAGTAGGCTACGAAGAGAAAGATGGTGAATGGCAATCTGTCGATATTCGTATCGCCCGTGGTGTTGAGGAGAAGGATTTTCAGAAATTTTTCTAAGGTTCTTCATATAAAAAATAGGTGAAGCAGAGGGTGCTACTGGTATTATTCTCGATCTTCAGAGATTACTCGACCTTCAGGAATTATATGAGTTACAGAAAGAAAAAGATGGTCATTGATCTGGCTTGGTAAGTAAGATCCTCTTTCCTATATTAAAATTTGAGCTTCCTGCTTGGGAAGCTGTTTTCTACTTACTTGGAGAATAGGGAAGGGGGAATCTCCCAATGGCTCTTGGAAGAAAATGAGGGTTATAGGTGCCAAAAAGCCTATTTTATGCTATAATAGTGCGAATACGAATTTTTGGAGAGAGATGTGGCGATTGAAGATTACATGCCGGACTTTGCGGTCGAGGCAGTTTATGATTTGACAGTAGAGAGTTTGAAAAAACAGGGGATCAAAGCAGTTTTGTGATGGATAACACCCTGATTGCTTTGGAATAATCCTGACGGAACCCCAGAGATGAAGACGTGGCTCCATGATTTACGGGATGCAGGCATTCGGATTATCGTGGTGTCCAATAATAACCAAAAACGGGTCAAGCGGGCTGTTGAAAAGTTTGACATTGACTATGTCTACTGGGCCATGAAACCCTTCACTGGGGAATTGACCGGGCGCTCAAGCTTTTTCATTTTGAAAAAAAGGAAGTGGTCATGGTGGGCGATCAGCTCATGACGGATATTCGGGCAGCTCATCGGGCTGGAATTCGTTCGATTTTGGTCAAACCACTGGTCGAGCACGACTCTATCAAGACTCAGATCAATCGGGCGCGTGAACGCCGTGTGCTCAAGAAAATCACTGAAAAATACGGCCCAATTCAATACAAAAAAGGAATTTAAGCATGGAAGAACTTCTCTGTATCGGCTGCGGAGCCCCTATTCAGACAGAAGATAAGGGCAAGCTAGGCTACACGCCCCAGTCAGCTCTAGAAAAAGGCTTGGAGACAGGCGAACTCTATTGCCAACGCTGTTTTCGCCTGCGCCATTATAATGAAATCAGCGATGTCCAGCTGACGGATGATGACTTTCTGCGGCTTCTGCATGAGGTTGGAGATAGTGATGCCTTGGTCGTCAATGTTGTCGATATTTTTCGACTTTAATGGCTCGGTCATTCCGCCTGCCCTCGCTTTGTCGCAGAAATGATGTACTCTTAGTCGGGAATAAAAAGGACATTCTGCCTAAGTCAGTCAAGGATGGCAAGGTGACCCAATGGCTGACGGAGCGGGCTCACGAAGAAGGCCTGCGTCCAGTTGATGTCATTTTTGACTTCGCTCAGAACAAGGAGGCCATTAAGGACTTGATTGACAAAAATCGAACACCGCCGCAAGGGACGATGATCTATGTGGTCGGCGTAACCAATGGGCAAGTCCACTTTGATTAACGCCATTATTCAGGAAATCACGGGTGATAAGGATGTCATTACGACTTCGCGCTTCCCGGGAACAACTCTGGATAAAATCGAGATTCCTTTGGCAGACGGCAGTCATATTTATGATACGCCGGGCATTATCCATCGTCACCAGATGGCTCATTATCTTTCTGCTAAGAATCTCAAATATGTCAGCCCCCAAAAAGGAAATCAAGCCCAAAAACCTACCAGCTCAATCCTGAGCAAACCTCTTCTTGGGTGGTTTAGGTCGCTTTGACTTTGTGGCAGGTGACAAGCAGGGCTTTACGGCTTATTTTGACAATGAGCTCAAGCTCCACCGAACCAAGTTGGAAGGTGCCAGCGATTTTTATGACAGGCATGTCGGAAGTCTCTTGGTGCCGCCAGTTGGCAAGGAAAAGGAAGAATTTCCAGCCTTGGTCAAGCATGAATTTACCATCAAGGACAAGACAGATATCGTCTTCTCTGGTCTGGGTTGGATTCGCGTCAGTGGTCCTGCCAGAGTAGCTGGCTGGGCGCCAGAGGGTGTGGATGTGGTCTTGCGCAAGGCAATTATCTAAGAAAGGTAGGAGGATGTATGACCCAGTCAACTTTTATCGCACCAGAAAAATATGCGGAAGCTATTCAGCAAATACCATACAGCAAAGTGGTGACTTTGGCTGATTTGCGTACTCGCTTTGGACAGGATAATAGTGCTCCATCAGGTATTGCTGCTTTGATTGTCGCTTGGTCTGAGAAGATGCCAAAAATCTCCCATTGGCGAGTACTCAAGTCAGGCGGGGAAGTCAATGCAGAAGTATCCTGGAGGCCTTGAAGTACAAAGAGGGCTGCTGGAAGCGGAAGGACATAGCATTATTCAGGGAAAACAAAGATGATGTACTATGTCCAAGATTTTCAAAAAGAAACGGTATTCATTTGATTTGGAAAAGAAATCTCATGTGCGGGCAAGACTAATACTCTTTGAGTATAAGCTCTGTTATTTTTAAAAGAATAAGGGAAAACTATGACACTAACATCAAAACAACGGGCCTTTCTCAACAGTCAGGCACATAGTCTCAAACCTATCATTCAGATTGGGAAAAATGGTCTCAACGACCAAATCAAAACTAGCGTCCGTCAGGCACTGGATGCACGAGAACTGATCAAGGTTACGCTCTTGCAGAATACAGATGAGAATATCAACGAGGTTGCGGAGATTCTGGAAGAGGAAATCGGAGGATACGGTGCAGAAAGATTGGCCGGATCTTGATTCTCTTCAAGCAGTCCAGCAAAAAGGAAAAATCGCAAACTCTCTGTCAAAGTCAAGCAAATTTAAGGAAAAATTTCTGTGGAGATGTCGCCCATATGGCTATTGAATTACTGACCCCTTTACCAAGGTGGAATTAGAACCAGAAGTTAAAGATAAAAACGCAAAGCAGATTGGCATACTAGGTGGGAATTTCAATCCCTGTTCATAATGCTCATCTGGTCGTGGCGGATCAGGTCCGACAACAGTTAGGGCTTAGATCAGGTCCTGCTCATGCCAGAGTACTGAGCCACCCCATGTAGATAAGAAAGAGACCATTGATGAAAAGCATCGGCTGAAAATGTTGGAGCTGGCTATTGAGGGCATTGCAGGCTTAGGAGTTGAAACCATTGAGCTGGAGCGCAAGGGAATTTCCTATACCTACGACACTATGAAGCTCTTGACAGAGCAACATCCAGATACGGACTATTACTTTATCATCGGTGCGGATATGGTGGACTATCTGCCCAAGTGGTACCGGATTGATGAGCTGGTTGAGCTGGTGCAGTTTGTCGGTGTTCAGCGGCCGCGATACAAGGCAGGGACTCTTACCCTGTCATCTGGGTGGATGTACCCCTTATGGATATTTCCTCCAGTATGGTGCGGGATTTTCTGGTTCAGGGACGGACTCCCAATTTCCTGCCGCCTCAGCCAGTCTTAGACTATATTGAGAAAGAAGGGCTTTATCTATGACCTATGAAAGCTATATCAGTATAAGCCGTGAAGCCTTGCTGGCTAAGATGGAAACAGTCATGCCCGAGAAGCGCCTGCGGCATTGTCTGGGTGTGGAAAAGGCTGCCCGAGAATTGGCGGAGCGCTTCGGTCTTGATGTCGAAAAAGGCTGGTCTGGCAGGCCTCCTGCACGATTATGCCAAAAAGGTCTCGGATGAGGAATTTCTGGCCTTTGATTGACAAATACAAACTGAACCCTGACCTAGAAAAACTGGGGCAACAATGTCTGGCATGGCATGGTGGGCATTTACAAGATTCAGGAAGATTTAGGTGAAAGACGCTGAGATTCTGCGAGCTATCGAGATTCATATCGGTGGGCAGTAGCACCATGTCTGAGCTGGACAAGGTGGTCTATGTCGCCGACTATATTGAGCACAATCGAGATTTTTCCGGGAGTGGATAAGGCTGAGAGCTAGCTCAGCGGTCGCTCAATCAAGCTGTGGCCTACGAAACAGCAAGGACAGTGGAGCATTTGGCTCTACAAGGGGATGCCCATCTATCCGCAGATCTGGAAACCTACAATGCCTTTGTAGGTTGTTGAAGGAAATAAAAGAAAATTAAAGAGGAACTATGAAAGAACAAGAATTATTGGAACTGGTCGTGAGGGCGGCCGATGAAAAGCGTGCAGAAGATATTGTGGCTTTGGACTTGCAAGGTCTGACAACCGTGACAGATTACTTTGTCATCGTCAGCTCTGATGAACAGTCGTCAGCTGGATGCGGTCGCTGAAAATATCCGTGAGAAAGCTGCAGCGGCTGGAGTTTCTGCTGGTCATGTTGAGGGCGACGCAGCAGGTGGCTGGGTGCTCTTAGACTTGGGTGGCATCGTTGTCCATGTCTTTTTCTGAGGAAATGCGGGCGCATTACAATTAGAAAAGCTCTGGCATGAAGCAACTGGTGTGGATGTTGCTGCCTTATTGGAAGAAAAAAACAAGTGATTTTTTGCCCTTAGGCAAGAAAGCAGAATTCGGCTCAGTCAGCCTGCTGGCTGGGCTATTTTTGAAAGGAAAAGTATGGCAACTTATGAAACCTTCGCGTCGGTTTACGATGCGATTATGGATGATTCTTTGTATGAGAAGTGGACGGATTTCAGCCTGCGTCATTTTCCCAAGGATAAGAAAAAGCTGCTGGAACTGGCCTGTGTACGGGCATTCAGTCCATTTATTTTAAGAAGGCTGGTTTTGATGTGACGGGGCTGGATCTGAGTCAGGAAATGCTGGATTTGGCAGAGAAGCGTAGCAGAGAGGCCGGTTTGGACATTCCCTTTATCCAGGGCAATATGCTGGATTTGAGTGGCGTCGGTCAGTTTGATTTGGTGACTTGCTATTCGGACTCGATTTGCTATATGGAGGACGAAGTCGATGTCGGTCAGGTATTTACTGAGGTTTACCAGCATCTAAATGAGGGCGGCCGCTTTATCTTTGATGTGCACTCGATTTACCAGATTGACGAGGCTTTTCCAGGCTATTCTTATCATGAAAATGCTGGAAACCTTTGCCATGGTCTGGGATTCTTATGCGGACGAACCGCCTCATTCCATCGTGCATGAGCTGACCTTCTTTGTCCAAGATGAAGATGGGCGCTTCACGCGCCACGATGAGGTGCATGAGGAGCGGACCCTATGAGATTCTGACCTATGATATCTTGCTGGAGCAGGCTGGCTTTAAGAATGTCAAGGTTTATGCGGACTTTGAGGACAAGGAGCCGACTGACAAGAGCGCTCGCTGGTTCTTTGTGGCGGAGAAATGAGATGACAGTTACCGGTATTATCGCAGAGTTTAATCCTTTTCATAATGGGCACAAATATCTGCTGGAGCAGGCTGCTGGTCTGAAAATTATTGCTATGAGTGGTAATTTTGTTCAGCGAGGGGAGCCGGCTATCGTGGACAAAGTGGACTCGGGCACAGATGGCTTTTGGAAGCGGGAGCGGATTTGGTCCTTGAGTTGCCTTTCTTGGTCAGCGTTCAGGCGGCGGACTTTTTCGCTAAGGGGCAGTAGACATCTTTGAGAGACTGGGCATTGATCATCTAATATTTGGAACTGAGGAAGTGCGGATTATGAGAGATTTCAAGGTATATGGTCAAAAGGCAGAGCAGATGGAGGCTTATCTGGCTGGCTTGCCTGATTCCTCATCCTATCCCTCAGAAAGACTCAGGCCATGTGGCAGGAGTTTGCAGGGCTCAATTCTCCAGGCTCTACTCCCAATCATATCTTAGGGCTTGGCTTATGCCAAGGCTGTGGCGGGAAAGGCTATAAAGCTGTATCCGATTCAACGTCAGGGCTGGCTACCATTCCTTATCAGCTAATCAGGAATTTGCTTCGGCAACTGCCCTTCGTCAGAATCTGGATCAGCCAGACTTTCTCAAAAATTCACTCCAGCCCATCATTTGCTCGAGACGGCTCCAAAGGTGACCTGGTCGGATCTCTTTCCTTATCTCCGCTATCAGATAGTGACCTGTCCTGATTTGACAGATTTTTATCAGGTTAATCAGAGTTGGCTGTTAGGATTAGGGAGGCCTTGAAAAAGCAGTGAGACCATAGAAGAGCTGGTCGAGCAAGTAGCGACCAAGCGCTATACCAAGGCTCGGGTTCGACGTCTGCTGACCTATATTCTGGTCAGAGCTAGACAAGAAGAGCTTCCGTCAGGAATCCACATTTTAGGCTTTTTCCGAGCAGGGGCGCCAGCATTTGGCCCAGTTTAAGGGAAAAGTTGAATTGGTCCAGCCGAATCGGCAAGGAGCATGGGACAGTTTGACCCAGCGGGCTGACAAAGTTTATCAGCTGGGCAATCCTGCACTGACGGAGCAGAATTTTGGCCGCTTTCCACTACAAAATACTCTCTCTGATAGTCTAGATAGATTTGAGAAATTTATTTTTAAATAGAGAGTGGGACAGAAATCGGTAATTCGTTAGAATTCGATTTCGTCGTCCCACCTCCGCACAGTTGAGTAGGGCTGTAAAGCTGATGAAATCAGCGTAGTAGAGCCCACTCAACCACTGCGTCTTGCTTGACAATCCAAAGACAATTGAGGAGGTTGGGACAAAAAGATTTCAATTTTAAAAATCTTAATTATTAAGTCCTTCAAATCTATAATTAACAGAAAAGCGAACAAAGCAGAATTCTGATTACCAGAAACTAGTTTTGTCTCGCTTTTTATATTTGAGGTCGGACTTTGTCCCAGCTCTTCTTATTCACTAAATCGTAGAAAAATAACCATCTGGATCCAAAACCGCAAATTCATGAGGGTAAATAAAGGTATTTCCCACTCGAAACTCTCTTTTTGTCAGTAGACGATGGATGGGATAGTTAGCTGCCAGCAGTTTTTGATAGAGCTGAGGGACATCCTCGATGCCAAAGGAAATATTGACACCACGCCCGAAAGGATGGGTCAGTTGGCCTAATTCTTCGGCGCCTGCCTTCCTCTAACATGAGCTGGCAGTCTTCAAGTGAGAGGAAGAGAAAATTCTCTGGACGCCTCGTATTCGACAGAGAATCCCAGCAAGTCGCAGTGAAGTGGCGCGACTTTTCGAGGTCAGATACCATAAATCGGGGATAACAGCCTGATAGTCCATCGGATTCCTCCTTAAAGTTCAATTTCCATGACAATCGGAGTGTGGTCTTGCCGTGCACCAGAGTCAATCATATCAGACTTGGTTACCTTGTCAGCCACGCGATTGCTGGTCAGCCAGTAGTCGATTCTCCATCCTGTGTTGTTGATTTTTAGAAGTCTTGCTGCGCTGCGCGCGCAAGTGTATTGGTTAGGATATCGCCGTGCAAGTGGCGGAAGGTATCGGTGCAAAGCCTTTAGCCAGCAGGTTGGTGAAGCCAGACGTTCTTCATCGGTAAAGCCTCGTGAACGGCGGTTGCTGGCAGGATTTGCAAGGTCGATTTCCTTGTGGGCTGCATTGTGGTCTCCAGTTGCGAGGACTGGTTTTTGTTCATCCAGTGATGCCAAGTATTCGGCGACATTTGACATCCCCAGACTCTGACGCTCATCCAAGCGTTTGAGGCCATCGCCAGCATTGGGCGTGAGACCTGAGTGACGAAGAAGTCGTCAAATTCCAGCGTAATGATGCGACCTCACATCCATGGTTGATGGTGCACCGATTTCTGGGAAGGTCACGATGGGTGTCAGTTCTTTTGTACGGAACATGGTTTCCCAGCAGCTTGCGGGCTGGCTCTTGAGACGAGCGCCAAGTATTTTCATAGCCTGGAAGAGCTCTGCTAAAATTTCAAGGTGTTTTTAGTCGGGCCTTTAGCAGATAGCTTTGTTTCCTGAATAGCGATAATATCCGCATTTTTCTGCTTGCAAGGTCCGAAGGACGGCCTGGAGAGTTGAGCGCGTGCAGAATCACTGGTCAAAGCAGCGTTTAGAAGTCAATGTTCCAAGAGATGAGTTTCATAAATGTCCTTTTTCTATGAAATTTCCTGAGTTTATTATACCAAAAGATAGAGTTGATTTATAGCAAAGTGATTGTGGAAGTGCTACAAGAAAGCGTTAGAAGAAGGAGGAGTCTCTCTTTCAATCGTTAGGAAATATGATGATAATGAAGTCGTTATCAAAAAGGTTTCATTAGCCTTGAAAGGATTAAAAATGACTACAAAACAACCGTTTTATATTACGACACCTATTTATTACCCGTCTGGCAAGCTCCATATCGGGTCTGCCTATGCGACCACGTGCCTGCGACGTCTTGCTCTGCCAAGCGTCTTATGGGCTATGATGTATCTGGATCATCTTGATGAGCACGGTCAAAAATCCAGCAAAAGCGGAGTAGCTGGTATCAGCCCGCAAGCTTACGTCGATGGCAGTGGCAGTCAGGAACCTGGAATGCTAGACATTTCGTACGATAAATTTATCCGACGACTGATGACTACCATGAAAAGGTTGTGGCTGACGTCTTTTGAACGTTCTTAGCCCAAGATGATATCTACTTGGGTGAATATTCAGGCTGGTGTTCTGTATCTGATGAGGAATTCTTTACCGAAAAGCCAGCTGGCTGAAGTCTTCCGTGATGAAAATGGGAAAGTAACTGGCGAATTGCCCCGTCTGGGCATGAAGTGGAGGGTATCAGAAGGTCTTACCTCCTTCGCCTCAGCAAGTACCAAGACCGTTTGGTAGAATTTTTCAAATCACAGCCCGACTTCATTACGCCAGACGGCCGTCTCAATGAAATGCTGAAAAACTTTATCGAGCCGGGCCTGGAAGATTTAGCGGTATCTCGGACAACCTTCACCTGGGGAGTACCTGTGCCATCTAATCCAAGACATGTTGTCTATGTTTGGTTCGATGTCCCTGCTCAACTATGTGACTGCTCTTGATTTACGGTCAAGATGAGCACGGTAACTTTGATAAGTTCTGGAACGGAACAGTCTTCCACATGGTGGGCAAGGATATTCTTCGTTTCCACTCCATCTACTGGCCAGTCCTCCTTATGATGTTGGATGTGAAATTACCAGAACGTTTGATTGGCCATGGTTGGTTTGTCATGAAGGATGGCAAGATGTCTAAGTCTAAAGGAAACGTGGTCTATCCTGGAAATGTTGGTTGAACGCTATGGCTTGGATGCCCTGCGCTATTACCTCATGCGCAGTCTTCCGGTGGGATCTGATGGAACGTTCACACCTGAGGACTATGTAGGTCGTATCAACTATGAGTTAGCTAATGACCTTGGGAACTTGCTCAACCGTACGGTTTCTATGATTAACAAGTACTTTTGACGGTCAAGTGCCAGCCTATGAAGAAAATGTGACGGATTTTGACGGAGCTCTGGCTCAGGTGGCAGCCCAATCCATCACTGACTACTACAAACACATGGACGCAGTGACTACCCACGCGCCCTAGAAGCAGTTTGGACGCTCATCTCCGCACCAATAAATATATTGATGAAACAGCTCCTTGGGTTTTAGCTAGGATGAAAGCTTAGTCAAAGAACTGGCAGCAGTCATGAGTCACTGGCAGCCAGCCTCCGGTGTTGTTGCCCATGATTGAGCCTTTCATGATGGAAACTAGCAAGGCTGTCCTCAGTCAACTGGGCTTGCCTCGCACAGTTTCTTGTGGAAAACCTGAGCAATTGACCAGCGTCCCAGCAGGTCGTGACAGTTGTAGATAAAGGGACACCAATCTTCCCACGTCTGGATATGGAAGCAGAAGTCGACTATATCAAAAGGACAAATGGAAGGCAACAAACCTGATATTGAAAAAGAATGGAAGCTCAGAAGAAGTGGAGCTCAAACTTAACCGTAAGGAAATCAAATTTGACGACTTTTGATAAGGTGGAAATCCGTCGCAGAAGTCAAAGAAAGTTTCTAAGGTTGAAGGTTCTGACAAACTCCCTCCAGTTCCGCTTGATGCAGGAGACGGCGAAGACCGCCAAATCCTCTCGGTATTGCTAAATACTATCCAAACGAGCAAGAACTGGTCGGTAAAAAGTCAAATCGTAGCCAACCCTCGCCGCGCAAAATGATGGGCCGCATCAGCCAAGGTATGATTCTATCAGCCGAGTACGGCGACAACTGACTCTCCTTACTGTGGACGAGAAAGTACCAAATGGAAGTTTGATTGGGTAATGTTATTTAGAACAATTTCTATAATAGGAAATGTTGATTAGCAAACCAACCTAGTAGTAATGAATCCAGCAAGATGCTGGGATTTTTGAATAATTTTCTAAAGATATTTTGATAATTCATATATATATATATATATATATATATAATACCTAATGATATATTTAGAGTTAAATGATGAAAAATAGTAAAATTGCATCACTTGTTTTGTTGTTGTTTTTAATTGTCCTCTTTTTCCGCTGAATCCCTATTATCGCCATCTCGCTATAATTAGTATTGAACAGCATTTTTAATTCGGAGGAAATAGGATAAACGAAAATAGTTATTTCATAAGAAAAGTTTTTGGGAGCTAAGATTTACGTTTGATTGTGGTAGCCATTCTCGCTATCTTTTTGTTGTTGCGAAAACTTATAATATCGTTGGATATTTCAAGGGAAAAACGCTTCCAGATGAACGAAGCCAACCCATACGCAGATAACTCACTTGAAAAAGTTAATGAGAGTGTGAATGTATTCAAAAAGTTGAAACGATTGAGAAAGATATACCGTACTAATATCAGTATTCCACTCTATTAAAGAAAGCAATCATCATTCTTAATTATACGGTAAATTTGAATTAAGGAAGAGTCAAGGTTAGAAAATTGCTGAGCATGAGTATGAGCTGACTATTCCTAAATATGAAGTTATAGGAGTTCAGATACCAGATAATCCAAAAGATCGATACAAACCTATGATATGAGTGGACAGTCATTGAGCGGTTCAACAGAAAAATATTGATACTGAGAACATGTTGCTAAATCTCTTAGCAATAAAGAACAGAAGAATATCTTAAACAATATAAAAATCTTATCACAGAATCAGCGAGCAATACTATAGAGCGATTGTAACTGGTATTGACCTCGAAGCTAAAGTTACCTTTAAAAATATGAATAAATAGGAATCATAACTTTTGAGTATTGTTACAGTTTAGCTGATAGTGAAATGTGTCGTTCTATCAACTCAGGAAAGCATCTTACCATCATTGCGCAAAGGTGTTTTATGTCCTATACCATATCGCTAGCCCTCAATTTTTGTTTTAAATGAAACAAATAGTCATAACCACCTGTTTAACGGTGGTATATGACTATTCATCATCTGTAAACCAGGATGTCTCCAGGCTGGCAATCAAGGGCTTCACAGATAGCATTGAGGGTGCTAAAGTGGATAGCCTTGGCCTTGCCCGTTTTGAGGATGGAAAGGTTGGCGTTTGTGATGCCGATGATATCGGCTAGTTCTCCCAGTTTCATCTTTTTCTTGGCCAGCTGGACATCAAGATTAACGATAATCATGATAGCAGCCTCCTAGATGGTAAATTCATTTTTCTTCAGCTATATCAACTCTTTCCAGAATCTTTCATCATCAGCCAAATAATCAGAGCACCCAAGAGAGGTGTAAAGCTTATACTGGCGTTAAAAGAGAAGGGGAGGACGATGGGATCGCCTGATGCAGCAACCTTAACGGAAAGAAAGGTCAGTGCCAGAAAGACTTTCCATGCCTTATCAGCTAGTTGCGTGTTTGATGAATCAAAAATCTTTCCATCAATCAAATTTTTGATGAAATTACGAGCAAGATAGATGAGATAAATAGTCAAAAAGAAGCTGTGAGAAGATTTATAACAAAGGCTAGAATACTCCACAAATTTGAAAAATCAACTGAGGGCAGAAATTGAACATTGAGCTTTATTCCCAACCTGTCGGAAAGACCGGTGTAAGAAATCACACTTAGGATAGTAAGAAAGACCAGAATAGCAGCATAACCCACTATGATAAGATTCAGAAGAGTAACGATATCTTTGAGCAAAGAATTATTTTTTTAATTCAATCTTTTTCATGATGTTTACCTCTATCGAAAATCAGCCGGCGTAGATTTTTCTTTTTCCTTTTATTTTATTATAATCCAATTTTTTATTGTATTTCAATAAAAATATATCGAAAAACGATAATTTTTATAAAGGCAAAAAGCTATCCTATAGAGACTTTGGTATAGATGAAAAATTTGATACAATATGTATTGAATATCAAAAGTAACGAAGGAGATAGTAATGAATCCTATGATTATGATTGTGGTGCTTGGACCACTCTGGCTAGTCATTGTTTTTTTCCACTCTATCTTCACTATCGAAAAGAAATTTCTATTAGAAGTAAATCTACATCTTTAATATCAGGCAAAAGTAGTAGGGTATAACAGTTCCATCTATAGTCGCCATGGTGAGCCACTCTAGGTAGCCTTTGCTCTTGTAGAATATACTGTCTCGTGGAAAAACAATATCGAAAAAGACTAGAGTATAAACAGTTTTATCCCCTGCATCTTCAGGAAAAATCCAAAAAGATGTCTTTTTTCAAGTGATTATGTTTACGGCTCGGATAGGAGTCTCAAACTTGAAAAAATATTTCCCAGTCGGCTCAGGTATGACGGTCTATTATAATCCTAAGAATCCAGAAGAGGCATATGTTGAGCGCTGCATTAGCAATGAAAAGTATTTTAAATATTTGTTTATCGGATTTTCTATTTTCTTTCTCATTCTGATTGGAATTAATCTTTTCCGTATATTCTTGTAGTTTGAAAAGTCTATTTTTGGACATTGAGTGATAGAAATTTTATCTTTTTCAAAATTTGTTGAATCCAAATAGACTAAAAAGAGGATTGAACTCCTCTTTTTGCTTTCTTTATTTAAATTTAAAGCCTTCATAGACCAGATATGCTTTAGGATTGGTCTTTTAAATTCGTTGGCTAGTTTATCCATCATCTTGACAGGTCCGCACATGAAGACTGTAGTTTTGTCGTCCAGAGGATAATTTCTGAAGTCCAACAGCTGGGACCTTTAAGCTATCGACCAAATGAAGGTCAAACTGCGGATTCTTGGCTGCGTAGTCTTTTGAGTAGGTCTAGGTAGACTGCATTTTCAGCTCCAGTGTAAGCATAGTAGAAGCTGACTGGACGATTCAGATTAGGATTTTTCTCGGATATAGAGATGAAGGGCGTAATGCCAATCCCACCAGCAATCCAGATTTGTTTTTTCCTGCCCTTGGTCAAGTATCATGTGGCCATAAGCTCGGTCAATGGTGACCTTGGTTCCCTCTTGGATCTTGTCATAAAGTTTTTAGTATGGTCACCAGAGTTCTTGATAGTAAAGTAGACGATATTGTCATGACCGCCAGAGATAGAGAAAGGATGTGGCGCTTTTTCAAATCCTTCTTGGAAAAATCTTGACGAAGGCAAACTGACTCGTACTGATAGTCTAGCTTTGACTGAGTTGGATTTTCAACTCCACGGTATCGTGGTTCAGTCGTTTGACCTGCAGAATTTTTCCCCAGATGTCGAAAGGCCAAACTTTGATAGAGGAAGATGATGTAAAAGCCAGAAGCTAAACCGATGATAGCGTAGAATCCGACTACGAAAGCTCTAGCAAGGTCGGTGTCAGGAGTCGACCGCCCATCAGCATATAAGCGTGAAAGAGACTCAAAGATATAGCCAGATAGACAAAGCGGTGAATCCAGCGCCAAGCCCTCATACTTGATGTGCTTGCCGAGATAGGCCACCAGGACAATGCTGACAAAGAGATAGATGCTGACATTTCCAAGCTGGGCCGCTAAATGAGATCCCCAGAGACTGCCGCCCATGGCAACATTGCTGGAGCTAGAGCAGAACGACGGAAAAATATAGCTGTAAACTTATGATAGGCGTACATCTTTTTCGATGCCATGGAACCATTTTTCCAATAGGGCGTTCCGAGTCGCAAGCAAAAAGGTCAGCGAAAGGGTAGTTAAGGCTAGACCGGTACGATAAAGTTGGTCATCCCAGCTGAAGCTCAAGCATAGATGGTCAGGATTATGCTGACAGCGATAAAGGGCGATTCCTTTTGATAGATTTCGCATGATGGTTTTCCTTTCTGTTTTTATCACTCACTCAGTTGCAAATATATTTGTTGCTTTTCTAAACAAAGAAAACAAGCTGTCAAGACTGAGTTGTAATCATGCTACAAGATTGCTTCAATTTAGAAGAGAATTCACTTATTAGCTATACGCTCCGCAGGTCTAGTTTTCTAGATTTTGGCAGGAGTGTCTATTAGAGAGCTGCCAAGTGCGCGTATCTATAGCTTATTGCTCATTGCCCATCTGTTTGAGCGGGATCATTGCTTGTGAAAGGAAGATTCTTGAGTGACCCGGATAGATTTTCCTTGACCTCGTGGACAAGTTTGCTGGGCTTCCAGCAGGTTCATGTCGTCTTTTTCCAAGACTGGTAGCGCATGTCTCGCCAGTAGTTTGGCGAGGCGCGTCAGCATTTTCGCTCTTGGTTCTGTGAGGAGCATTGGCACTTTTCAAAAACAGCCATGAGATTTGTTGAAATTTTCCAGCTTGGTGGAGGGTCACTAATGGAGCTGATACCAGCATCTCGGATGAGACCGAAGGGGAGTGTCAAAAAGTCTTTAATTCCTCATCAGAAACGCCGCTATCTGCAGTTTTCAAAGTTTTATCTACTTGAAGGCTGTCTGGATTGAGGTTGTCCAGCAGGACAAAAAGTCTGGTCTTGCTGATCTGCCAAGAGAAGGTGGAGTCGTGCTGGGCCAGACCGCCGAAAAGCTGTACTGCTGACAATCTGAGCCTGCTTGAGTTTCGAGCATCATTCCGACGATAGAGCCCTCGTGGAATGTAGCGCTTTATCTTGTTTGGAAATAGTTTGTCAGTCTTTGACTGGTGATGACCGAGTGATTCAGTCCGTGGGCATCATAGCTGTAAATGCTTTGAATCCGCTCTTGATATTCTGGCTCAATCTGACTAGCAGCGTAGGAAGCCAGATTTCCACCTTTTGAGGGGCCTGTCAGGATGAACCGCCGGGGCAGAGCATCGTGGCTCGCAGATAATTGACCGCCGTTTTCTGAGCGGGACCCGATCCATATAAGTCATGTGAAGTCCTTTCCAGCCGATAATGGAATCATCGGTTCGCATGGAAGGTCTAGAACATAGCTATCAGGCTTGATTTGAAAATCATAGCTGCAAATTGCTTTTTGAACATCAGGATCAATATCATTGACATAGCCCATGAGCTTGATATTTTTGAAGCGGGTGGAGCTGGTCAAGCCTTTTCTAAAAAGTTTCAGACGATTTTTAGTTACCAACATGGATAAATCCTGCTCTTTCTTCAGCAGCTTCAAACAAGCGGCAGAAGTACAATCTGAGGGGACATCTGATCAGACACGATCTGGTCAAAAGGCGAGATGAGCTCAATTCTGTCAGCATCAGCATATCCAGTTCATTAAAGGGGTGTCGGTAGATACTATCGTAAGCTACTTTCTGTCTAGGTAATCAAAAATTATTCCCATATTTATCTCCAATATTCTATCTTCTTCCAGTATAGCATAAGTGCGGAGTTGTCAGAAAGGAAAAGAAAAGAGCGGAAACCTGAAGATATCCTTCAGAATTTCCAGCTCTTTTGATCTAATAGACCTTACCGATGGGGATGGCGTAGACCAGACAAGGCAGAAGCCAAAGAGGAAGATCAAACCAAGGATGGAGAAGACCTTAGCCATTTGCTCAGATGTTTCATTCTCGACATATGGCACGAGGAGATAGTTTTAGAAGGGCAAAAATGGAGTAGTCAGGAAGGAAGCTTAATCATGGCAAAAACGTGGAGCATGAGAGCCACACTACCTGGAAAGAAGTAGATGATAACTTGCCACCGATAATAGCTGTAGCGGTCGTGCAGATATGCAGAGTGAGAAGTCTTCTCTCATTGGATTGAAGAAGCGCGTAGAGATTCAGCATTTACACGAGGAATTAGCCATCGATAACGGTGCATAACTGTACCAAAGATACAGAGAAAGGCGATGAAAGTAATCAGAATCCGTGACCGGTCGCCAAGAACGGATGCGTACATCCCAACGAATTGCTGGATGCCAGGGCAGCCCCAGCACATCCTGAACTGCTTGACCAGTTGGATACTGGATAAGAGCGCCCATAGCGGACGAAGAAGATGGCGAGAATAGCCGTACCGATATAGCCAACGTTGGAAAGTCAAAAGAGAGTCTCGTCTGTGACAGGGAGATGATTGACAGATTTTCCTTTCTCAGCGGTCCAGAGGAGTTGATTGCTGAAATTTCGATTGGAGCCGGCATCCAGCCCATTAGAGAAACGATGAAAGGCAAAGGCGGCCATCTGCCAAGGTGTCTTTTCAGCAAAGTCTGCCCCGTACTCCAGGATGCTTGATAATGGCAGCTTGATGACCGCAATAACGGTTGCAAAGGTTAGAGCGCCATGATCCATTTGCAAGGCCATCGAGGAACCTGTAGCCACCCAAAGAGTAGCATTGCCCAGATCAGGATGATGAGAATCAGAGACCATTGAGTAATGCTGAGGCCAAGGGCGTTTGGAAAAGCGCGCAGCGATAATGGCAGCACAGAGAATTCCGACTCCTGCTGTATTGACCAAAGCGGAGAAGACATTGGACATGAAAGAAAGATGCCCGTGAGACTTTTCCTTTTTGGGCATAGCCTTCAACCAAGCTGCTGTGACCAGTTTCCAAGGTGTACTCAGCACCGAAGCGAAAGAAGGGATATTTGAAGAGGTTGGCCCAGATGACCAGCCGTCCCATCAAGCCCGAGCCATACTTGGCGCCTGCTTGAGCAAGAGGAAACAATGTGAGAGCTGCAGCAGCAGGAGGCCATGAGGATCCTGTGACCGAGGGCTTTCAGTTTTGACTGCCAGGTAGATGTCTGAGTTTGTTCTAGCATAATAATCTCCTTTATTATAAAGAAAATGAATTTTCAGACACCCTTGCATGGGATAGTGTTATTTTATCTTTTACTCTATTTCTTTGTCAATACTCCATGGAAAAGGATTTCTTTGAAACTTTCTGAGACATAGATGAATCTCAGGTCAAAAGTCTCTGTGATTTTAAGGGAGGAATTTGATATAATAGCAGTAAGATGAGTGAGGAAATGAAATGGCACAAGATTTTGCTGGTCGAGGATGAGTGCGGTCATCCGTCAAATGATCATGCTGGAGCAATGGGGCTTATCAGGTTGTGGCAATTGAGGAGTTTTATGCAGGTTTTGACAACCTTTGTCAAGGAGGAGCCCTCAGCTGGTGCTGATGGATGATTGGCCCTGCCTCTCTTTAACGGCTACCATTGCGCCGTGAAAATTCGGAAGATTTCCTGACGGTGCCGATTATGTTTCTCATCTTCGCGCGACCAGTCCATATGGATATCGCTGTCATGCCATCAATATGGGCGCAGATGACTATGTGACCAAGCCTTTTGATAATAATGTCTGGCCCAAGGGTCTGGCGGCCTGCTGCGGCGTTCGTATCGAGTTTGGGACGGATCAAAGTCTTTTGGAACATCTTCAGGCGCGATTTTAAATCCAAATCGTCATGGATTTGGTCTATGAGGGCGAAGCCAGGACGCTGGACCAAGAAATTGAATTTCAAATCTTTGCGGGTACTCTTTGAGCATTCTGGTAGCATTGTGGCGCGATGAATGACGAATGAGCTCTGACGCTGACAAACAAACCCCCAACCCCCCCCAAAAAACACCAAACAAACAAAAAAAAAACCAAACAAAAACAAACACACCAACCCCACCCACAACAAAACCACAACCACCAAACACCACCCCCCACCAAACACACCCAAAAACACCCAAACCACCCACCCCAGACGGCCTCAGACAGCCCATAGGCTCTCCTTTTAGAAACTGGCTCTTTTGGAAATGGACAAGAAGAACCGTGCGATTGAGGAGAGGGAGAAGCTAAACGACCTGATGGACTATTATACGCTCTGGGCTCATCAGATCAAGACGCCTATTGCGGCTAGTTCATTGCTGGTCGGAGAGATTGAGGACAAGAAGGTCCAAGAGAATCAGCTGAGCACAGAACTTTTCAAGATAGAGTCCCATGTCAATATCGTCTTGCAGTATCTTTCGTTTGGAGAGTTTCCACGAGGATTTGGTCTTGAAAAAGGAAAATGTTGAAGATTTGGTCAAGGAGATTGTCAAGAAATATGCGATTTTCTTTATCCAAAAGGGCTTGAGCCTCCATCTGCATGATCTGGACCGAACCATCATCACAGACAGGAAATGGTTCGTCTCGTTATTTTGGAGCAAGTGCGATCGAATGGTCTAAAATACACCCGCAGTCAAGGCGGGATTGAGATTTATTTTCAAGGAGGATACGCTTTATATCATCAGGACAGCGGTCTGGGCATTCAAGATGCGGATTTGCTAAGGGTTTTCGAGCGAGGTTTTTCGGGCTATAATGGTCGTTTGACTCAGCAGTCGTCTGGCTTGGGACTTTATCTGTCCAAGAAAATTGCAGATGAGCTGGGGCATCAAGTAGCTTATCGCTTCTCAAGTTGGACATGGAACAACTGTCATGATTAGTTTTCAGAGAAGTAAGATGATATTTGAATAAGGCATTCTTTACAAATTTGTAAGGTTGGCAGTGAAATTGAAAGGTTAGGTTATGGTACCGACCTTTCTGATGAGATAGATGTATAAAGAAGACAAGTGAGATATGAAATGAAAACAAGAGGATTCAATGCTTTCCCAACTCAAGCTTTCATGGCCTTTTTAATGGTTTTTGACTCATATCGGTAGATTCGAGCTTTTGCCGACAGGCTGGGACAGGATTTTTCACCTGCTGACCCGCCGTAGCTAGCTTGGTTTGCTTTGGTGCAGTAGAAGGCTTTTCTGCTACGCGCAATCGCTTGGCCTACAATGCACGCTTTCGTTTATCTGGGCGGCTAATGTATGCAGCCAGGCAATACCATCTTGACCATGCTCTTTCAGCTTGCAAGAGGATTCATCTTGAGGCATATCTTTCTCGAAGCTTAGCCTGTGGCGTTCTGGTGCTCAATCTTGTATTTGGTTTTTCCAAAAATGGTGAAGAGATTATGGAGTGAGAAGCGCTATTTGCGTGATTGGAGCAGCAGTCTTAATTGGTCATGGCAGGAGTGACCAGAAGGCGGCATGACCATTATTCCTTTGATGCTGATTTAGCCATATCTTCCGCAATCAGCCTGCTCTCAGAACTCTTTCTACATGGTCTTGGCTTTCTCGCTCTTTTGCCTAAGCATTGAAACTTTACCCAACCATGGGAGCGACCCTTTCAATGATGCTCTACAATTCAGACTGGGCCTTTATTACTGTCTTGCTTCCTCCATCTCTCTACACATGGCAGTTGCAGGGCTATAATGGCAAGTGGAACAGTATTTCTTCTATACCCTACCCAGCCCATCTCTGGATCATCGCACTGCATTGCACGTCTAGTGCAGAGATAAAAATTATTGGGCATTTAAAATTAGTGAAAATACAGAAATAAAGCTGTTTCTGTATTAAATGGAATTATAGAAAAGGAGATCATGATGACCTTATTAGATGCACAACACGTGAAAAAGATTTATAAAACCCGCTTTCAGTCGAGAGCAGAGGCACAGCGATATTCACTTTGCATGTAGAAAAAGGCGAATATATGCGCCACCGCGGGTGAGTCAGGTTCTGGAATCCACCCTGCTCAACATCTCAGCCATGCTGGGATCAAGCCGACCGAAGGCACGTCGTTTTCCTCAATGGAACTGACACGGCAAACCATCAAAAACAGCGAGGCTTCCAGCTTCCGCCGAGAGAGAAATTAGGCTTTGTCTTTCAGGATTTCAATCTGTTGGGCACCCTATCGGTCGAGGATAATCTCTCCTACCTCTGGTGCTCTCTCGTCGTCCCATTACCGAGATGATGCAAAATTGGTCACCACCTGCAAATGAGTTAGGGATTAACAAGCTGCAAGAGAAGTTCCTTATGTAAATTTCTGGTGGTCAGAAGCAACGTGGTGGCAGTTGCTCGCGCTGTATCCCATGAGCACTGAGATTTTACCGCTGGCGGATGAGCCAGCAGGAGCCTTGGATTCTAAGTCTTCGGCTGCTCTCCTAGATGTCTTTGACGATATATCAACGAGCCTGCACCAAACCATTCTCATGGTGACCCACTCGACCCTCGGCAGCTAGTCGGACCCAGCGGGTGCTCTTTATCAAGGACGGATTCTCTTTACACATCAAATTTTCCGCGGCTTAACAAGACCGAGCGGCAGATGTTCCAAAGAGATTTCCGATACTCTGACTGTTGCGGCAAGTGAGGGTGGGCAGTCATGTTCAAACCAACGAGCAAACTGGCTTTTATCAGCCTGATCAAAAATCGCGTTTGTATTATCATCCATTTGCCTTGGCAACGGTACTGGCAACAGCGATTTTGTATAGTTTTGTCTCACTGGCTCACAGTCCAAATATGGAGACTTCTTATGGTGCGTACAGCAGCTCGGATGACCTTGCAGCTGCATCAAGTCATTCAGACTGCGGTGCTCATCCTCATCACCTATGCCAATAGTTTTGTCATGAAGAACCGATCTGCGGGAGCTCGGTGTTTATATAGCGTGCTGGGGATGGAAAAACGCCACCTGCTACTTATGACCTTCTTTGAACCTGTGTCTTATCTGGCTACAGTCGGTCTGGGTAGTCTTGTCTGGTCTAGCTTTGGACAAGATGCTTTACATGCAGTCCTTTTGGAAATTGATGGGAATGCCGGCGGTTCTTGCCTCGACCTTCCAATGGCGGAACGTCTGGATGAGCTCTAATCGAGTCTGGGTGTCGCTTTTGCAGTGCATTTTGCCGCTCAACTCTGCCGACTTCGCCGCTATAGCCTCTCTTAACCCAATGAAGAAAAGAAAGCTGGCGAGGAAGAGAGGGACGCCTCACTTTCTGCAAACCTTTGCTGGGTCTCCTGCTTTCATGCGGTGCAGCTTATTATATGGCTTTTGACCGTTACCAAAGCTTGTCGCCGCTATCGGCAATTTCTTTATAGCTGTGGTCATGGTTATCATCGCAACCTATTTGCTAAATGCGGGTTCAATTACATTATTGAAATTTCTCAGCGCGCAAAGGCTACTACTATAAAACTTGCAGAATTTCATTTCTGTTTCCAACTCTCATCTCGCGGATGCGTGAGAATGCGGCAGGATTGGCAACCATCTCCATTCTATCTACCATGCTCACGTGACTTTGCTGGTACAATCAATATCTATGTTGGAGGTCAGGATTATATTACTACCTTGCCGTCACAAAAGGATTACACTGTGGCGTCGTCTTGCCGAAATCGACTGATCAGTCGGAAGCTCTGTTGGATGAGGTTCAGCAAGTCGCTCAGGACACAGGCCTGAAGAAGCCAAGCTTATACTTCAACTATCTCTTCAGCCAATCAGCCTTCATCATGAAACTAGCTGGAAATGATATCATGGTTCCAGCGCAAAGCGAGCTGGATTCGGATCCAAGTATCTTGACCAAGTCTGCTGGAACGATTACAGTTATCAATCGTCAGGATTATGAAAATATGACAGGGAAAAAGATAGACTTGGCGGATGATGAGACTCTTGTCTATGGAAAAATGTTTCTCTAAATAAGGATAAACCTCTCCGAGTAAATGGTGAAGACTGGAAGATTAATGCAGATTTTACCGTCGAATTTCACGCATGAAATCTAATCCAAACGACGTGGCGCATGGAGCAGGGCCTCTATATGGTGGTAAATGATAGTAAAGAAGTAGGGCTTAATGTTGCACATTATTACTACATTGGAGTTGCTTCAGAGACTAAGGACAGTAAAAAGTTTGTCGAGCAAGTCCAGCTGGGACTGAGGGACACTTTGGATCAGGAACAGATCCAAGATGGTAGCATGCGCAATGGCTGAAGTGACCGTCATAGCGCAGAAAAGAGCTATCAAGGAACTTACTGGAACCTCGGCTCTTCATCGGTGTCTTCTTATCCGTTATCTTCCTTCTAGGAGCTGTTCTTGTGATTTACTACAAGCAAATCTCTGAAGGCTATGAGGACCGTGATGGCTTTATCATCTTGCAAAAGGTTGGTTTAGACGAAAAGCAGACTAGAAGTACCATTCGCAAGCAGATTTTGACCGTTTTCTTCCTACCTCTTATCTTTAGCTTTTCTACACATCGCAGCGGTGCTTTCACATGCTTCGCTTTTCTGATAGTTGCTCTATTGGGTGTGACCACTCTTCCTCTCTTAATCCAGACAACACTTGCAACTTGCGGTGTCTTCCTCCTGACCTATATTTTAGTATTCTTACTAACTTCTCGTGGTTACCGCAAGATTGTCGCTCGCTAATAAGTTTCCCTGACCTCTGGTCGGGGGATTTTTGTTTGATCATGGATAGTTTTGCCTCTCATCTCCCTCCTTTTACCGCTTGTCCAAAAGCCGGAGATCAGAAAATACTTGCTATCTGTAGTCTCAGAAGTTAAAGATAGGAGAAAAGATCATGTTAGTCCGGCGTATCTGACCAAAGTTTATGGAGATGGTGGCAGTTAATGGCCTGAATTCTAGAAATTGAGTCAGGTAGTTTCACAGCCGTTTTAGGGCCAAATGGAGCAGGAAAATCGACAACGATTCAGATGTTGATTGGATCTCGCAGCCGACATCAGGAGACCAAACTCATTTCATGCAGAACAAACCAAGCTGGGCGTAGTTTTTCAAAACAGGTGCTAGATGCTAATTTGACAGTAGTTGAAAAATCTGCAAAATTCATGCCAAAGCGGTACAAGCAGGTGGAAACTGGTAAGATTGAGCAATTGATCGAGCAACTGGGCTGGCTAGCTTTTGCCACAACAACATACGGGACCCTTTCTGGTGGACAAAAAGCGACGGGTGGACATTGCCGTACGCTGCTCAATAGTCCCGACTTACTTTTTCTAGATGAGCCGACGACAGGCTTGGATATCCAGACTAGAGAAAGTATCTGGAAGCTACTCAAAGACCTGCAGCAGAAGGAAAAGATGACCGTAGTTTTGACCACCCACTATCTTAATGAAGCCGACGACGCAGATAAGATTTATATCGTAGACCATGGTCAAGTCATCGCGCAAGGCTCTGCTGACCAGATCAAGGAGCGCTATGCCCCGTAATGTTTTGCGGATTCTGACCCCCAGATTCAAAGGGCTTGAAGGCTGCTTTGTCGACTAGCTGTGAGATGGGAGCAAGCCAAGGAAAATGAGTTTTTTCTGTCCAGAGACGACGCCAAGAAGCGCTGATGTTGCTGAGCCAGCTTGGCTCCCATATTGAACAATTTGAATTTCAACCGGGAACGATGGATGATGCCTTTATGGCTCTGACAGGAAGAGAGGTACGTTAAATGTTCATGTTGATCAAACGAAATTTTTTACTCTATTTTCGCAATCATAGTGGGGTGATCCTCTCTCTCTTTGGAGCCGTTATTCCCTTTGTTTTATATCTAGTTTTTCTAAAAGAACAACATGAAAGGCACTGGTCAGACAGCAGCCATGCGACGGAACTGTCTCGACTTTTTGGTTGATTAGCGGAACACTGGCTGTCACCGCCTTGACAACCACCCTATCAGCTTTTTCACAACAAACTGAAGACCGAGAAAGAAAGGTGACCGCTGACCTCTTTATCACAGATTTGGGGCAATGGGGCTTGCGGTTTAGTTACTTAATCAGTGCCTTTGTGATCGGCTTTGTCATGCAAGCTCATGTCTAAGGTCATGCTGACTGTACTTTATTCTAGCGGACAAGATTGCCTTTGACTGGGCACCGATTCTCCCAGCTAGCCGGGCCTCATGCTGCCTCAATAGCTTGCTGGCTAGTCTCCTCAATGCGCTAGTTGTTCCTTATTTCAAATCGGTGAATTCCTTTTGGGGCAATACGCGACGGTCATCGGTGCGGCCTCTGGTTTTCTAGTGGGAACCTATATTCCGATTGGGACTCTGCCCAGCCTTGCCCAAAATCTCATGAAACTGACTCCCTCAACCTACATGGCTTCCCTTTTCAGACAGGTCCTGATGAAGGATTCTCTGACTGAAGTTTTTGCGGACCAGAGTCAGCTCCAGCAAGAATTTGAGAAGCTCCTAGGTATCCGTATCGAATGGCAAAAGCTCTTGACAAGCCAAGAAACATACTATATAGTTGGAGTAGTGCTCACGGCAGCAGCCCTGTTCTGGCTAGGTCAAAATTGGCTGCTGAATCGACGGATGAGCTTTTCCAGTAAAGAAAGTAGGAGGCTTAGGTTTGCAGATAAGATTTGAAGAAGATGCTCAGATTTCCTCCCAAGACCCGCTGGTGGTCGTGAGAGCGGATCAGCTAGCTGGTGAGGCCAAGACCGTCCTAGACTATCTGGAAAACTTCAAGGCTGGTCCAAGTGGTGTCCCGCCTATTAAGTCGGATGATAAGCTGGTCATGCTCAAGACGGAGGACATTATCCCCGCCGATATTAATCAGACAACCCCTGATGATTTACAGTACCGAGGGCATTTTACACAACGACAAAACGCTGACTCGTTTTCAAAAATCGTCTCAATAGTCGCAATTTCATTCAGGTATCGCGGCATGCAGTCATTAACATCGATCATCTGGAACTTTGTCGGATGAGCTGGGCAATATGACTGCCAAGCGACCAATCAGCTCAAAACCGACGTCAGTCGCCGCTATGTCAAATTGCTTATGGACTATTTGGGAATTTAGGAAAAATTATGACCTTTTAAAAGAAAATTCTTATCGGTATGCAGGATGGTCTGAGAACAGGGTAGTTTGGCTTTCTGCTGGTGGACTGTTCTCCAGGAAGAAAATACTCGTTGACTCTAGCTCTATTCTCAGTGTTCTCCTTGTCAGCGCCTTGATTGGAGTTGCAGCTATATCTTTGATGCGACAGATCGCGCTTTCCATTTCCTTTCCTACTTTTTCTGCCACTACTTGTGGTGACAGCGACCATCGTTTGTCTGGCTGTGATCTGCAATGGCTGGAAACATGCTTTTCGGATGGTTCTTCTTCTGGCTAAACTTTGTTTTGATTTACCTCTTGGTTTGGTTTCTTATCTCCGTCGAGTTCGATGATCAAAAACCAAGAAAATCAGCGAAAGCTTTGAAAAATCGTAGACAACACTAATGTATCCAAGATGCAAAAGACAAGCTTTATCAAGAACTTGTTTTGTTTTTATTTACCAAAGGCGCTATTATCTCAAACTGCCGTCTTCGCTTTCAAAGTATGATTTCCGCTTTTCTTGGACATAAAGATTTTTAAAGTAGTTATAATTTGAATGAATAAAAATTTGATTCATTCACAAAAGAGAAAGGTCATGGACCAAAAAGCTGATATTGGCTGAGGCTAGGCAGGTGTTTGCTGAGAAGGGCTATGAAAAAGACAAATGTTTCAGATATTACCAAGCGCGCTGGCATGGCTGTTGGCTCCTTTTATAAGTATTTATGAGTCAAGGAAAGCTATAGAGGTTTATGTAGCTAAAATAACCGCATACGTGAGGAAACCATGCAGCGTGGATTGGCAGGGTGAGCCAGAGGTCGTCGTTGAACAGCTTTTTGCAGTCACTTTTGAGTTGATTTCGCCTAATAAAATTTTGGCTGGAGTGGACCAAGCGAGGCATTTCTCAGATCTTGCGACTACTATAATCAGGATGCTGGCCGCAGACCAATGCTTTTCACCAGTTTCTGATTCGGACTTCTTCAGCCAGCGTTTTGCAGGAGAAGAGCTTTTCACACAGAGAAGTCGCCCAAATCATGAAGGCACGATCTGATCTACTACATTGACATGCATGTGACAGAGCAGGGATTTTTCGAGTTATTTTGAGAGTATCGAGACCTTGGTGAAATATAAAAGGGGTCTAAATAAAATTTCTTTTCTTGGAAGATGATGTGAATGAATTTATAAGAATATTCATTCAGATAAGGAGGCGGATTTGTGATATAGAGCGATGGAGAAAAGAAAATTAGAGGAAAATATGAGAAAGTCTGAATGAACAAGCAGAAATATTCATTCGACATAGAAAGTGAGGAAAATAATGATGAAACAAGGTGGAATGCTGTTGAGTGGAAAGGACTATTTTGGGGCTTTTGCCTAGTTGTGATTGTTTTTGACCCTTGTGGTTATGGTGGGGTTGGAATTTGGCTTTGGCCTAAGTTTGGGCTTTCAGTCATTTTCTGATTGGGTCTCCTTTGTATTTTGCTTGGATTGCTTGTGATGCAAGGTGTGCAGTATCTGTCAAGCTGGTGGTCTTGGCCTTGACGATCAGTATCTTGCTCTCTATATTCACAGTATGCCTGATTTAGCATTTCTCTTACAACTGCTATCGGATGTGGCGGTTGTGGGCTTTGCTGCTTTTTGGGTAGTGCTTTTATTAAAGAAAGTGGGTAGAGGAAATGATCATAGTTTATGATTTCAGTTACAGGTGTTGGGAAGCGATTTGCAGAATCGCTGGGTCATCAACACAAACTATCAAGAAAAGTTGGAAGAACCCTACATTCTTATTACGCGAAACGCAGGTGCTGGGAAAAATTCCTACAGTCCACTAAGCGCTTTATTAAGAAACATTCAAGCCTGATTAAAGGTTTTGTTAATAATGGAGATTCGGTGAAGCATGGACGGACCTTCTGGGGCTACACCTTTGATTATCGAAAATATGAGGCTGCCGCATAGTCTGTGATATTGACCGAGGGTGGCAAGGGAAGAGGACATCAAACTTGTGCAGGAATGGCTAAAATTCTAAAGAGTGGATGATTTGTATGATAAATCTACTAGGGAAAAAGGATGGGTGATAATCACTCATCTGTAGGAATGTTCGATAAAGTTTGTTTTTCTCCTAATTTAAGGGAAAAACAGCTCAAAAATATAAAATGCTTCTTGGCTTATTGAGATGCTATAGCTTGTTTTATAAAATAGGAGGAAACGATTATAAAAAGTAAAGCGTTTTCCTAAAAATGGAAGCGAGTTTACTAAAAGAAGGAGGATCCTACGGGAAAGGATCATTGGAATCGAAAGAGTTTATAGCATAAGGAAGTTTTTCTATTGGCGTTTGCTCGATAGTGATTGGAACTTGCTTCCTCTTATTTGAGTGAGTGTGGCGGGAGCAACTCGTTTATGCAGAGGAGACAACTGCGTTGGTTGCTGCAGAAAAGCCCACGGAGGAAAAGCCCGTTGAGGAAGAAGTGACTGCTGAAGCAGTGACAAGTCAGGCAGCGGAGTCTGTTGTGCATTCTCAGGAGGAGAAAAAGAAGAAAAGCCTCAGCTTGCTAAAGCAGCGGAGGACATTTCAGCAGCATCTCAAAATGGAGAAAAAGAGAATAGCCAGAAGCTACTCAAAGAAAAAGCTGCGCAGCCTGAGATAAAATCTGCGACCAAGGAAGAAAGTGAGCCAAATGATCGAAGACAGAAAAAGAGTGAATTTTTAATCCAGAATTGGCACTTTAAAATTAAATGCTAATGCTAAGGAAGCTGTCCAAGCTGAGACGGATATCCATCGTGGAAAAAGTTAGACCTGCCCCATGACTGGAGTATCCACTTTGATTTTGACCATGAGTCGCCTGCTGCAGAATGAAGGTGGTAGCTCAATGGTGGAGATGCTTGGTATCGTAAGCCTCTGAAATTAGACAGACCTTGTACATGTTCGCCTCACATTTGATGGTGTCTACATGGATTCGCAGGTCTTTGTCAATGAGCCAGCTGGTTGGGCATTATCCTAATAGCTACAACGAATTTTCATACGATATCACTAAATACCTCCACAAAAGATGGTCGGGAAAATGTCATCGCATGCACGTTGTCAACAAGCAACCAAGTAGCCGTTGGTATTCAGGAAGCGGGATCTACCGTGATGTGAGTTTACAAGTAACAGATAAAGGTTCATGTTGAGAAAAATGGTACAACTATCTTAACGCCAGAACTTGAGAAACAACAAGACGGTAAGGTTGCTACTCATGTGACGAGTAAGATTGTCAATACAGACGATAAAGACCATGAAATCACAGCAGAATATCAGATTGTCAGACGTGGTGGTGAGGCAGTCTAGACCTCATCCGTACTACTAGCCAAAAAGATAAAAAGCCCACGAAAGCCGTGCCATTCAGGCAAGCTTAGAAGTAGAAAAACCGATTATGGACTGTATTTAATGATAAGCCTGCCTTGTATGAGCTGGTAACACGGGTCTATCGTGATGGTCAGCTCGTCGATGAGAAAGACTTGTTTGGCTATCGTTATTACAACTGGACTCCAAACGAAGGTTTCTCCCTCAATGGCCAGAAGGGTCAAGTTCCACGGAGTATCCTTGCACCATGACCACGGGGCTCTAGGAGCAGAGGAAAACTATAAGGCTGGTATCGTCGCCTCAAGCAAATGAAGGAGATGGGGTCAACTCCCATTCGTTGTCGACCCACAATCCTGCTAGTGAGCAGACTTTGCAGATTGCGGCGGAGCTTGGTCTGATGGTCCAAGAAGAGGCTTTTGACACTTGGTATGGAGGCAAGAAGCCTTATGATTACGGTCGTTTCTTTGAAAAAGATGCGACTCACCCAAGCTAAAAGGGTGAAAATGGTCTGATTATGACTTGCGGACCAGGGTTGAAAAGGGCAGTAATCCACGCTATCGTTATGTGGTCAATCGGAAATGAAATCGGTGAGGCTAATGGCGATGCTCGTTCGTTAGCGACTGTTAAACGCTTAGTCAAGGTCATCAAGTCAGTTGATAAGACCCGCTATGTCACGATGGAGCCTGACAAATTCCGCTTTGGTGATGGTAGCGGTGGTCATGAAAAGATCGCAGATGAATTGGATGCAGTTGGCTTTAACTACTCAGAAGATAATTACAAAGCCTTACGTGCTAAACATCCAAATTGGTTGATTTATGGTTCTGAAACATCTTCAGCTACTCGTACGCGTGGCAGCTATTTCCATCCAGAGCAGGAATGCTGAAGCAATCAATCTTGGCACAACTCATGAGCAGTCTCCAGCTATGGAAATGACCGTGTTGGCTGGGGTAAAACGCAGCCACTTTTGACCTTTGATCGAGACAATGCGGGCACACGCAGGACAATTGTTGGACAGGTACAGACTATATCGGTGAGCCAACTCCTGCACAACAAAATCACACACCTGTAAGTTCTTACTTTGGAATAGTATCACTCGGGTATTCCGAAAAATGATTACTACCCTTTACCAAAGTCAGTGGGTTTCAGCTAAGAAGAAACCGATGGATTTCACCTGCTTCCTCACTGGAACTGGGAAGATCAAGACCTTGGCAGAACAATGCTGCAGATGCTGAAAATAAAAATACCAGTCCGTGCATACTCCAACGCCGCCGCCAGTGTCGGATGTGCTATCGAACAACCAATCTTTGGGAGTTAAGAAATCTGACAGAAACCAGCGATGGTCGTAGCTATCGAGAGAGAGCTAAGCGCAGAACTCTACCTTTGAGTGGAAAGTGGCTTTATCGTCGGAACTTTGGAAGCTGCAGCCTCGTGACAGGCAAGGTAAAGAAACTGCCACCGACAAGATTGTCACAGCAGGTCGGCCAGCAGGTGTACAGCTTGGTCAAGAGAAGAACACGCTATCGCAGCAGATGGAAAGGAACTTGACCTATATCTACTATGAAATCGTCGATCATGACGGCAATGTCGTGCCAGCTGCTAGCAACCTTGTTCGCTTCCAGTTGTACGGATGCGACAGCTTGACATCGGTGTGAGACAATGGTGGAGGCAAGCCAGTCGTGAACGTTATACGAACAAAGCAGATTTACGGTTCTGGATCCGCAAAAGCGCTCAACGGCAAAGGGGTTGCCATTGTTAAATCAACAGACCGAGGCAGGGAAATTCACCTAACGGCTCATTCTGGCTTATTAAAATCAGGACCATGTGACAGTCTTTCACTGCATGAGGACGAGCAGAAAAAGAAAAAGACTGTGGGTACAGAAGTGCCAAAGTTCGTACTGTTTTTGGGACTAGCTCCAAGCTTGCCAGCGACAGTTCCTTTTTGTTTACAGTGACGGTAGTCGCGCGGACGCTCCCTGTAACTTGGTCACAAGCAGACGCCAGCCACCCAGGTATTGTAACCGTTAAAGAGGCAGACGGTCGCCAAAGTAGAAGCACGTCGTGGAAGTCGTAGCCGTTGACAGAGTGCCAGTTATCGTAAACGAGGTAGCTCCCGGAAACGGGACTTGAGCTTGGTGCTTAGACAAGAGTCGAGTCCCACCAAGCTCTAACAGACGGCAGTGTGTCGAGCACTATGATGTAGATAGATGAAATCGCGCCAGAAGATCAAGCTTAAACTGTCTGTGGCGAGGTTCTCGTATTCAAATGACCGGCCATCTAGCAGGCGATACCATTACCGCGGACCTCTGCTCGTGGAAGAAGACATAGCTGGAGCCTGTGACGCCACTAGTGAAGCGTGGATGGTGAGGCGGTATCGGACCTGGACCAGTCAAAAACCAGTCGCATCAGAGCCTTGCTCTGTGGCGCTGGCTCCCTTCAGTAGCAGCTACAGCTGAAAATGCGGATGTGACGGTGGTTCAAGCTCAGGTGCTTCAAACGGTATGCGTGCAAACATTTATGTCCAGCCAAAAGATGGTGGAGCCTTGCAGACTTAGTGCTGTGCAGGTCCCTGAAGAAGCACCGAAAATTGAATCATTTGAGACTCAAGTTGAGCAAGCTGACGGTTGGTCTCAAAGAAGACCAGACTGTCCAATTAACTGTTTTGGCGCACTATCGAGATGGCACTCAGAGCAGTTTTGCAGGCAGATAAGGTGTGGCCTTCTCTACGAAAAGAGTGAAGTTGAGAAGTTACCGTTCGTAAAGGTGACTTAGAACCACACAAGCTGAAATGTGACTTTGAAAGCAGAAGTATGACGGTGCGGAAGGGCAAGTGGAGACTAGCGATTCAAGCCAATACAACGGAGAAGAAAGTGAGTTCAAAGCAGTCCGCCCAGTCCATGTGGTAACAGACTTGCATCAAGACTCAAACTGCCAACAACCGGCGACGGTTGAGAGTACGACAAAAGGCTTCCCAGTTCATAAGGTTACTGGGCGAGATGTCAGAAAAAGAAAAACTTGAACGCTACCATACTTTTGAAGTAGTCGGAAAGAGTTGAAGGTATTATTGAGCAGGAAGCGCGTGCTAAGGTGTCTGTGAAGGCATTGTCGCAATAGAGGAAGTCGGCGTGACAACCCCACTTTGCGGAAGCACCAATCTCGCCAGAGAGTGTCCGGACTTACCTGCCATCTCATGTGGGCAAGTTTCCTCAGCAAAAGTCACTTGGGATGCTATTTCGCCAAGTCAATATCAGAAGGTGTCTTCACGGTCACCGGTCAGGCAGAAGGCAGTCAGTTGCCAGCAAAACTCCATGTCCGTGTGTCTGCTAAGACCGAAAAATGGAGCCAATATTTCTGACCAACGGACAGGGTCTAGAATTGCCACGCCTTTGACTTCGGACTCAAATCCAAGTGACCCAGTATCTTATATCAATGATGAGGTGATTTCTTACAATGACCAACCAGCGAATCGTTGGACAAACTGGAACCGCCAAGATATGAGGCTTCAGCTGGCAGTTCTCTTTGGAGATTCTGGTATTATGACCAAGCGGGCAGTAGATATAATCTAAACGTAGCTCCACGAAGATCGCGGCGTTGGTGCTCAAAATCCCTACGTGATCGAGTATTATGCTGGCAAGACCTGTACCGACTGCGCCTATCCTAGCTTTGTCGAAAGCGAAGAGCATGTCTTCAAACTGATGCTGCCAACTGGAAACCGGTGACCAACCTCAAAGCACCTGATCCAACTCAAAGCTGAAATGAATCACTTTAACTTCGATAAAGTCGATGCTCATGCCCGCTTCGGATTCCGTATGCAGGAGAGCGGATGACAAGTGGGAACCCTGATCACAGAAGTCCAAATCTTCTCCGAAACAAGTGGCGGCGGCGAAAGAGGCGGAAACCCGCATCCAAGTGAGCCGGTCGAAGACTTGCCAAACTTCTTAACCCAAGCTTGACTGGACTCACTCATCTCCCAGCTAACGATGGGAAAAAGTGCCAGCAATAACTGCTAGTGCCAGCAATAATGGCCGGGCAACAGTCGTGCCAAGTGTCCATGAGGGAGATCCCTGTTCAGTGTTGTCGTGAAGGCAGAAAATGGGATATCCTCGAATACTGTCTCCACTTCCTTTACAAAATGATAAGAGACTTGCTGACTCATGCAAGCCGTGGCAGCGTGAAAACAGTTCCTGCTTGCTTTCACCTGGGTCAAAGTATCTAGACTTGCGAAGCAAAGTCTCTGCTTACTTCACTGGTAAATCAGACTATGAAGTCAAAGGAACCTGACTGTTGAATGGGGAGCCAGTTCCAGCGGACCTGGGCGGCAAATAGCTGGTTGAATCACTCGTTTCGAGGTCGCCTGCTAGGGTAGTAGCCTACCTCGTCGAGCTCTCGTCCGAGTGACCGATAAGGCAAGGCGTCTGTGTCAGACAATCCATATTATGATGAAAATGGCAATCAAGCCTTTGCTTGCAGCAACCAATGATATTGGACCCAGGTTCTCATGATCGTGTGGACTATATCAATGATGGGGACTGCATGATGATAGTCGTCGTTGGACATTGGTCTGCTACTCCATCCAGCGAATCCAGAAGTCTCAGCGGGTGTTATCTTTCTGGCGACCAAGCGCAAGATCGTCAAGCGGATGGTCGTGTGTCAAGCAAACCGCGCTTCTTTGCAGATATAGCGGAACAGATGCCATCTAAGCTTTCTGTTTTAGAGCGCTAGGTTGGACCGGATTTTGATGCCCCTGTCTATTACTCCAAACTGCAAGCCTCACGAGCCAGAACTCACCGTTGCATCAACCCTGACAACTGGGGAGGCTGCATTCCATATAACATCAACCAAGAAATCCGGGCGGGTACTGAACTTACAGCAAGCTTTTAACGCTGTCAGGTCGAAAGCGATGAGATGGCCGGATGGAAAGAAAAGATAACAAGAATGGCTGTTGCTGACAGGAGATGACTCTCTTGGCACCGAGTGGAATTGGCTAAGGAAAGTACAAATTCTAAAGATTACGGTAGATGGAAAAGAAAACCAAGCCAGACTTCTCTCAAGAGCGTCAAAACTGTCGCCGCGCTTTCATACGCAGGTCAACGTCCGAAGATTACAGTAGCAGAGGAGCGACCAAGTGACGGCTTCGACGGTTGTGGATAGTAAGAATGATCATTTGCCGATCTTGGTGAGCCTTGTTTCAGAAAATGGTAAGCCGGTCAAAGAATACCGCATCCAATTGACCAAGGAAAAACCAGTGACTGGGAAAAACTGCAGCTGCTGTCCAAGAAGAACTTTCCAAGTCTAGGAGTTCTCGAACAAGAGCTCAACTTCAAACAGTTGAAAAAGAGGACCCGACGCTCAGACTAGGAGAAAGTCGTGTGTGGTTCAAGAAGGCCAAAATGGTCAGGAACGGGTTCTCGCGTTTATCCAGATGGCAAGCGAGAAGAAAAGCTACGAGAAGTCCTCCAAGCTCCGACAGATCAGAATCGTACTGGTCGGAACGAAGAAGAAGATTCTCAGCCATCACCTGAAACTCACCATGTGACTCCTCAAAACCAGAAGAGACTGGTAAGGCGAAACTCGGATTGTAGGCTGAGAAAGGTCAAAAGCCCGACTCAGCCAGCAGCAGAAAAGACCTGCTCAAGCACCAGTAAAAGCTGAAGGAAGAGCCAAAGGCTAAAGAAGCAAAATCGGCTAGAAAAGCAGTCAAATAGACAGTGGTCGTTTGCCAAACACAGGAAACCGCTCTGCACAGCTAGCAGTACTGGCAGGAATGGGATTATTGAGCTTAGTAGCTAGTCTTGTGAGCAAAACTAAAGAAAAAGAAGATTAAGTCTCGTAGAGGATTAATCTTGGCAACTAAAGCTGTCGAATGAAGGGGTGGGACGAAATCGGTAATTCGTTAGAAATTCGTTTCGTCGTCCCCTCACTGATAGCGTAGGAAAGCTGATGAAATCAGCGTAGTGAGCCCACTCAACCTACGCGTCTTTGCTCTGACAAACCAAAGACAAATTGAGGAGGCTGGGACTTTTTGTCCCAGCCTCTTTTGATACTTTTTCCTAGGAAACTTGTAGAAAATAGAGCAACTGAACTATCAATCGTCAAATTTTCTATTTAAGATGACAAAAATGTAAGTTTAAAGTTTAAAATGAAGGTTATTCGATGGTGGAGGAGATTTTCTATATCATAGGTGTAAGGGAAAAACAAATCAAAATAATATTCAAAAAAGGAGGCCCACTGAAAGCAAAATCTCTTCAACCATAAGCAAAAAGACACCAATGGCACAAAAAGATTTCCAAAGAAATCGAAAAACCAGACTGGGCTGTGCATCAAGCCAGTATTATCTGGCTACAATATAGTCATTACAGATGCAGGTGAGGAAGGCTGGGATGAGAGTGGGACAGAAATCGGTAATTCGTTGGAATTCGATGTCGTCCCTCATCCGACTAGTAGGGCTGTAAAACTGATGAAATGGCGTAGTAGAGCCCACTCAACCACTGCGTCTTGCTCGACAATCCAAGACAATTGAGAGGCTGAGGCCTTTTTCCCAGTCCCCACCTTTTTGCTCAAATGAGAACTGAGAAGTTTAGGAGGCAAACTGGGAAGTAACCCCAAATCATGCAGCCCTTTTCCTCTAATGGAAGCCGGTATTTCCATAACTGGAATAACGCTAGGTGACAAAAATGTAAGATTGGCGTCCAAAATGAAAGATTAGCTTATGAAACTTATCGGGCCTTTTCGGTATGATAATAGTATCGTTTTAGTTTGCTTTCAGTAGGGGCAGTGGCTCAGGCAATAGTAGAGCAGAGCTAGCTAATAAAAACATTGGAAGCTAAGCTAAATAACCATTTTCACACATAAATAAAGAGGTTTAAGTATGACATTATTAGACGTACAACACGTGAAAAAGATTTATAAGACTCGCTTTCAGGGCAGTCAAGTAGAGGCGCTGGAAAGATATTCGACTACGGTGAGAAAAAGGCGAATATGTCGCTATTATGGGTGAGTCGACTGAGTCTACCTTGCTCAACATCCTAGCCATGCTGGACAAGCCGACTGAGGGTCGCGTCTTTTCTCAATGGAACTGACACGGCAACCATTAAAAACAGCGGGCTGCTTCCGTCGAGAGAATTAGGCTTTGTCTTTTCAGGATTTCAACCGCTGGATACCCTCGTCGGTCAAGGATAATATCCTGCCGCCACTAGTGCTCTCGTCGTCCCATTACCGAGGTGATGCAAAGTTGGTTACAACCTGTAACGAGCTGGGGATTAACAAGCTGCAAGAGAAGTTTTCCTTATATAGAAATTTCTGGTGGCCAGAAGCAGCGGGTGGCAGTAGCCCGCTATTATCACCGAGCCTGAGATTTTGTTGGCGGATATGAGCCGACGGAGCCTTGGATTCCAAGTCTTCGGCTGCTCTCCTAGATGTCTTTGATGATATCAATGATGCGGCCAGACTATTTCATGGTAACCCACTCGACTTCGGCAGCTAGTCGGGCCAAACGGGTGCTCTTTATCAAGGACGGGATTCTTTATAATCAAATCTTCCGTGGGAACAAGACCGAGCGGCAGATGTTCCAAGAGATTTCCGATACTCTGACGGTCATGGCAAGTGAGGTGGAAGCTCATGCTTAGATTAACTAGTGTTTGCGCTTTCTAATTTAATCAAAAATCGTAAGCTTTTATTATCCTTTCGCTCTGGCGACCTGTCTAACTATCGCCATCTCCTACATCTCCCTGACCTTTTAATCCTAATTTAGTAAAAATGACGGGGGCAAGCGCCGTTTCCATGGTGCTATCTTTTGGAATGGTGATTGTCAGTATCACGACCAGCATTATCGTCTTTTATGCTAATAGCTTTGTTTTCAAGAATCGATCCAAAGAGCTGGGTCTCTACAGTGTGTAGGGCTCAATAAATTCCACCTCTTTGTCATGGTGGTAATTGAATTACTGGTATTTGGTCTGGTCACCCTTATCCTTGGACTAGGGATTGGGCTCTTGTTTGACCAGTTGATCTATGCTCTCTTGCTGAAAATCATGGCGATAAAAGTCGTCTTGGTGTCAACTTTTCAGCCTGCTGTCGTTATCGCGGTTGCTGTTTTTCATGCCTTTGTCTTTTTCGCTTGATGATTAGCAATGGTCTGCGTCTGAGAAAGCTTGATGCGTTGCAATTGGTCAAAGAAAAGAATAGCGGAGAAAAGAAAAGTCGCTTTTTATTCCTACAAACGCTACTTGGGCTTGCGGCCTTGGCTTATAGTTACTTCCTTGCACTGGGGTGACCAATCCCTTGTCAGCAGTCTTTACATTCTTTGTCGCAGTGCTCTTGTGATTCTAGGCACCTACCTGCTGTTTTAATGCTGGAATTACAGTCTTTCTGCAATTTTTGAAAGAGGACCTATTATTACCAACCCAATAATATGATTTCCGTGTCCAACCTGATTTTTCCGCATGAAGAAAAATGCGGTGTGTCTGGCAACAATTGCTATCCTATCATCCATGTTTTTGGTGACTTTTATCTCGTGGAGCTAATATCTATGCCGGTGGTGACTACATGCAAAAGGCTATGTTTCACCTCATGATTTTGGCATCCAAGGAAAAAGGAACCATAGGTGAGCAGATGGACCAAGTGCTGACAGAGTTTTGTGAATGAGCAGCAGTTGCTAGTCACTAAGAGGTGTCTATCCATACTATACGATGGAGTGACAAGTCACGGCAACCAGCTCGATATCAATGCTGCCGCTCAAAGAAATTTGTCACACCGAAAACGTATATTTTGGCTATTTCAGAAGCGGACTATCAAGTATGACGGGAAAAGTCTTGATCTTGGGGGATGATGAAGTGGCACTCTACCAGCAAGGCGTGAAATTAGATTCCAAAGCAAGACTTGCAGCTGGCTGGTCAGACCTTTAAAAATAAAAAGAAGAACTCAAAGAAGACTTTATCTTTGGTCATTTACCCGATCAGATGAATATGATCGTCCCAGAGAAAAATCTACATGGTTCTTAAAAATCCTGACCAAATCTTCTCTGCAATGACGGATAAAATATTCTGTAAACCTTAATTATTATGGCTGGCTTGATACAAAAGCTGTCAACGGAAGAACAGCGTAATCTGAGGATGCTTACCAAGAAAAATTGAATCAGTTTAATCAGACCTTGCCTGGAAAAATCAAGCGGTCTATGGTTCGGTAACAGCTTTTTGATAAGCTTGAAATCAAAAAGGCATGCTAGGTGGGATGTTCTTCATCGGTATCTTCCTATCAATCGTCTTTATGCTGGGAACCATCCTCATCATCTACTACAAGCAGATTTCAGAAGGGTACGAGGATCGGGATCGCTTTGTGATTCTACAAAAGGTCGGTCTGGATGAGAAGCAAATCAGACAAACCATTTCAGAAACAGATGTTGATTGTTTTCTTGCCTGCTAGCTTTGCGCTATCCATCTGACCTTTGCCCTATCATATGCATGAGCTTGATCTTGTCTGCTCTTGGTGTTCTTAACTCAGCTCTCATGCTGGCTGTGACACTGGGTGTCTGTGCAATCTTCTTTATCAGCTATGTGATTGTCTTCATGATTACTTCCCGCAGTTATCGTAAAATTGTTTCTATGTAAGAAGTTGGGTTTTTCCAGCTTCTTATTTTGTATTTCTTTGCCAAACGATAAAGTGGCATTTTAAAAGAGACTTTGGTAAATCCAATAATCTATGATATAATAAACCATCTGTGCTTTGGAGGAGATTTTATGAATATTTTTCGAGATGCCAGTAAAAACAGGACGGGAATGCGGCAGCATCTGAAGCTGATGGATTTGATTCTTTTAGGGATCGGGGCCATGGTTGGTAGAGGATTTTCACGGTTACGGGAATTGGGGCGGCGACTTATGCGGGTCCAGCTCTGATTGTGTCGATCGTGATTTCTGCCCTATGTCAGCATCTCTGCCCTATTTTATGCGGGGTTTGCCTCTCTCGAGTTCCGGCTAATGGCGGAGCTTGCAGCTATTTACGCTGTTTTGGGAGAATTTCCGGCGGCTGGCTGGTTGGCTGACCATCATGGAATTTATGACAGCTATATCAGGTGTAGGCTTCTGGCTGGGGTCTTACTTGAAAGGGCTCTTGAGCGGCTTTCATATCCAGCTTCTCGAAACATGCCTTGAATGGCACATTCAATCCAAAACAGGGACTTATGTGGATTTGTTGCCTATTCTGGTTTTGGTCTTTGTGACAGGCGTGGTACTTTCTAAACTCAAAAGCAGCCCCTGCGCTTAACTCAGCCTTGTCGTCCTAAAAATTCTCGAGCCTTTGGCTCTCTTTATTCTCGTTGGGCTTTTCCATCTTCGACCTGAGTGGTCCAACTTTGCACCTTTCGGCTTTGTGTCAGATCTATGGCGGTCAGACGGGGATTATGGCTGGAGCTTCTCTGATGCTCTTGCTTTTCTGGGCTTTTGAGTCGATTTCCCATGTGTCTGTGGATGAGATTAAAGAACCGCATGTGCCGCGCGGCATTGTCCTTTCCCTTGGGATTGTAACCATCCTCTATATCTTGGTAACCTTGGTCTTGACAGGCTTGGTCCACTATACAAGCTAAATGTTCCAGATGCAGTAGCCTTTTCACTTCGCAGTATTGGACTAGATTGGGCTGCCAATTATGTTTCTATCGTAGCGATTTTGACCCTGATCACTGTCTGCATCTCCATGACCTATGCCTTGTCTCGGATGATTTACAGTATAGCGCGACGGACTTTTTACGCGGTCTTTAAAGGAATTAACTGCTACTGCCGCGTGCCTCAAAATGCTACTATCTTAGTGGGGATTGCCTCCAGCTATTTGTGCGGGTATCTTTCCTCTTGCTAGCATCGCTCTTTCCTCAATATCTGTACATTGACCTATCTGATTATGCTGGCCTTTGCCATTTTGAAGTTGCGGAAGGAAAAGGGGCAGCCCAAGGCAGGAGAGTTTAAAACTCCGCTAGTGCCTCTAACTCCGATTTTATCTATTATCATCTGCCTTTCCTTTATGACTCAGTACACTTTTGGACACTTGGTTGGCCTTTGGCATCGCTCTACTTTTTAGGAATTTTTGAGTTTTACTGGCTATAGTTGCCGCTCATTCAGAAATAGAAGTGAAAGAAAATAATTAGTGTAAAAAGTTGTTCTTGACAATAGAAGGAGAAAAAGAATGAAGAGTTTTCAACCTAACGAAAAAGAAGAAAGTTTGGCTGTTTTGCGCTACTTTGCTTGCCCTTATCTTACTAGCCATTGTAATCAATATCCAGCTGAATCAACCCGAACATATGAGGCGCTGACTATAGTTGGGCTTTGGAAGTCAAAGATGGCATGAGAAAAATAAAGACTGGCTCTATCTGAAAAATATCTCTATCTTGTCATTTTAGCGGTTCTAGCTGGTTCTGGTCTCGTAGATTGCTTCTTTTCCCAATAGTGAAAGATGGAAATAAGCTCTTGGAAAAAGCCAATCCAGCCCGATATCCCCAACAGACCAGCCTTTTAGAAGTGAGCCTTGGTTGAAGGACAGATGGGAGAATAGTTCATTGAAAAGCAGTCAAAGAGACTGCTTTTTCTGCTATAATAAAGAGAAGAACGAGGTGACAAATGATTCGTAAAGTAAAACTAAGAGATGCTGCAGCCATTCAGCGGCTCAATGATGAGTCTCAGGCTATGATTTCGATGAGGGAAGCGACGGAGGCTCAACTGAAAAAGTTACTAGAGAATGACCAGCATTTGATTTTTGGTAGTTGAAGAAGACGGTCAGGTCATAGGCTACGCTCATGCGGCTAGCTACGACTGTCTCTATTTCCGTCCTTGCTCAATCTCTTGGCCTTGGCCATCGCTCAGGATTTTCAAGGGCAGGGACATGGCAGAGAGCTGATGCAAGCTTTGCGAAGAGGCAAAAAGCGGCAGGCTACACAGGGATTCGGATTGATTCAGGCATTTCCCGCTCCGCAGCCCATGAATTTTTACCGCAGCCTGTGATTGCGAGTGAAAAAGCAGACCAGAAACGCTTTTATTGGGATTTTAGAGAAAAGAGGAGAAGATGATGATTGAACCACTAAGCCAGCAGCATGCTTTTAGAAATTGCTAACGACCGGCATTACAGAGGCACCTTATGATTTTTATGATATGAAAAATGACCGGAGGATTATGAAGAAATATAGTCTCCTGAAGCGCGTGGGGGACCGTTATTATATCAAGTCCTGAGAGAGGAAACTCTATGGATTTTTCTGCTTAGAGCAGAAAGGAGAGCGAACTTTGGAGCTTGGTTTGGGGATGAAGCCGGAGCACTGCGGGAAAAGGTCAGGGCGCTGTATTTTTGCAGGAAATTCTGGACTTTATCATAGCAAATTTTTGCGCCCCAAGTCCTAAAGTCTATCCGTGGTTGACTTCAATCACCGAGCCCAGCAGCTTTATCTCAACATGGGCTTTGAAGTGGTGAGGAAGCGCATTCCGCAGGAAAGCTAAATGGCGATATTCATCTATTTGTGGAGATGGAGAAGGAGCTTTTAACTTACCTATGACTGCTAGTAGCATATTTTGATAAGAGTATTAATAAACAAAAGGAGAAAACTATGACATTTGAAGAGATTTTACCTGGCCTTGAGGCCAAGAAAAAATATGTTCGTACAGGCTGGGGCAGGGCGCGGGAAAACTACGTCCAGCTCTCTTTGACACGATTGAGTGACAGAATGGGGTGGCCCTCGAAGTGACACCATTGCATTTCCTCATCAATGTTTTCAGGCGAAGGGAGGGCTTTCTATGTGGAGTCCGACTCCTTGTGATGTGCTCGCGACAGATTGGGTAGAAGTAGATGACTAAGACAGTATTGGTGACGGGAGTCAGCTCAGGGCATCAGCGAGCTCAGGCTCTGACCTTTTTGGAAAATGGCTACCGCGTTTATGGGGTAGATAAGGGTGAAAATCCGGGGTTTCTAAATGAACTACGTTTTTTTAAAATGGATTTGACAGAGGATTTGACACCTCTCTTCACTAGCTTGCCTGAAGTGGACATTCTCTGTAATACGGCCGGTATTTTGGACGATTATCGTCCTCTGACGAGACAAGTGACGAGGATTGGGGAGCGGATGCGCTGAATCTGACCGCAACCATGAAAATCACTCGTTTTTACCTTCAGAAAATGCTGGAGAAAAAGTCTGGTATCATCATTAATATGTGCTCGATTGCCAGTTTTCTGGCTGGTGGCGGCGGTGCTGCCTATACAGCCTCTAGGCATGCTCTAGCTGGCTTGACCAAGCAGATAGCCCTGGACTATGCGGATCAAAATATCCAAGTCTTTGGCCTGGCGCCAGGCGCGCTGTCAAGACAGCAATGACTGCCGCAGATTTTGAGCCGTGGCGGGTGGAACTGGGTTGTTGAGGAAACGCCGATCAAGCGCTGGCTGGCTCCTCAAGAAGTAGCTTTGATGTCAGCCTCTTTCGGCAAGCGGTAAGGCAGCTGCTATGCAGGGCGAGATTATCAAAAATCGACGGCGGCTGGAGTTTGAAGTAGGGGATTTACTGAGTTTAGGGACATCATCCATGGCCAAATCTACTACAAGAGAAGACGATTTTTAAGAGCATAGGATGAAGATTAACAGGTCTTAGCATAAAAATAAATATTTTTCTAACTTTTTATAGATAAAAATAAAAGAATTTCAGCAGAATTGCTTTAATTGGATACAACAAAAGCGATTTGTGAAAGGAAATGATTGAATGAGTGAAAATGAGTTGAAAAATAACGAGAAAACAGAAAAGAACAGGGATGAAACAGGAGGCTTACAAAATCGGCATGTTCAGATTATAGCCATTGCTGGAACCATCGGCACGGACTTTTCTCTTGGGGGCGGGGCGCTCGATTAGTTTGACGGGTCCATCTATTATCTTGATTTACATGCTGACAGGGCTTTTCATGTATCTGATGATGCGGGCGATTGAAATGCTTTACTACGACCCTGACCAGCATACCTTTATCAACTTTATTACCAAATATTTGGGAACTGGCTGGGGTATTTTTCTGGTTGGTCCTACTGGATTTCTCTGATTTTTATCGGAATGGCTGAGATTACGGCTGTTGCCCAGTATGTGCAATATTGGTTTCTGATTGGCCAGCTTGGATGATTCAGCTTGTCTTTCTAGCTCTTCTTAGCTTGGTCAAATCTGATAGCGGTTCGAGTCTTTGTGAGAGTCGAATTTTGGTTTGCTATGATAAAGATTGTAGCCATCATTGCTTTTGATTGCAATCAGCTGTCTTTATGGTATTGACAGGCTTTTTAAAACGCCTCACGGAGTAGCTGTCTTGGGAATATTATGAGGTTTTCAGCTTTTTCCCTAATGGCTTTGTAAGTTTTGTCATGGCTTTCCAGATGGTCTTCTTTGCCTATCAGGCTACATTGAATTTATCGAGTTACCACTTCTGAAACGGCTAATCCACGGGCGGTCTTGCCAAAGGCCATCAAAGAAATTCTTTGCGGATTGTCTTGTTTTTACAGGGGTTCTCCTCCTTGCCATTATGGCCATCATTCCTTGGGAAAAACTGGCAACGGCTGACTCTCCCTTTGTTATCGTTTTTCAGTTGCGGGTCTCAAATGGGCGGCAGCCTTGATTAACTTTCGTGGTTCTGACCTCAGCGGCCTCCGCACTGAACTCGACCTTTACTCAACAGGCCGCCATTTGTGTCATAGATTGCCCACGATACGCCCAATCCTTTTCTTGAGAAAATAGGAGCTGGGAAGCTATCTCGGCAAAAATGTTCCGCAGAATGCGATTCTGGCTTCGGCGACTACCATTGCCTTTGCGGCCTTTTATCAAGATTCTTCCGCGTATCGGACTCCTTTGCTCTGATTACGGCCTCCTCATCTGGTGTCTACATCGCTATCTATGGTCTGACTATGCTGGCCCACCTCAAATATCGTAAGTCACCAGATTTTATGGCAGATGGTTATCTCATGCCAGCTTTACAAGTTTCTCTAATCCTTTGACCATGCTCTCTTTGCCTTTGTCTTTGTCACTCTTTTTCTTACAAGAGTCAACTGTGGTGGAGCGATCGGTTCAGCTGTTTGGATCGTCGTCTTTGGTCTTTACAGCCAATTCAAATTCCGAAAATAATCCCTTTTTAGGAAAAATGTATTTTCTCTCAGTCCAGCTGGCTGAGAGATTTTCTTTTTAGTTGTTTCATTGGCTGTTTGGGGTATAGGTATTTGGCTGAGAAAATGGTATAATGAAGAAAGAAATAATGTAAAACGAGGCTGAAATGTTAAATATTCAAGAAATTAAGAAGAATGCTGGCGGCTTGCAGTTCGACCAAGAATTTGATTTGGCGCAAGAGCTACAAGAGCGTAATCGTGAAGTGTTAGATATCCAGAAGATCGTGGCTAGAGGTCAGGCTCAGTATGAAAATGGGTTTTATTTTTGGATTACACTTGACCTGACAAGATCACCCTCGCTTCTAGTCGCAGTATGGCTCCAGTTGATAGGAGGAAGCCTACACGGTTCATGAAGTCTTTTGCTTCTGTCGAAGATGGCTCTGTGCAAGATTTGCTGGAAGATGATTTGGTTCTACCATTTGAGGGGATTCGATCGATCTGGCAGCCCAGTGTGGCGGACAATATTTTACTTTCCATATTCCGCTAAAAGTTTTGACTCCTGAAGAGGAAGCTGGTGCGAGTATGCCTACGGAAATGACTGGCAGGTGTTGACGGAGGAAGACTACCAAAAGCAGCAAATGGAGAAGAAAGAAGCCAACAGTCCTTTCGCCAGTCTTCAAAGCTTTATTTGATGAATAAAAAGCGTCTAAAAATCTAGCAGAATTCTGGAGGATTATCAAGGAAATCTCTTTGAATCTTCTTGAAATATGAGCGCAATTTTGTTACACTAGATAGAAAGACTGCAGAAGGAGATATGATGACAGAACGAGGCTTTGTTAATCGTCTTTTCTGGCCCCTCAGGCGTTGGAAAAGGAACAGTAAGACAGGAAATTTTTGAGAGTACGGACAATCAGTTTCAGTATTCTGTATCTATGACGACTCGTCCGCAGCGTCCTGGAGAAGTTGATGGTGTTGATTATTTCTTTCGCACTCGTGAAGAGTTTGAGGAGTTGATCCGTCAAGGGCAGATGCTCGAGTATGCAGAGTATGTCGGCAATTATTACGGACTCCGCTCACTTATGTCAATGAGACCTTGGATAAGGGATAGATGTTTTCTTGGAAATCGAAGTCCAAGGAGCTCTACAAGTCAAGAAAAAAGTGCCCGATGCTGTGTTTATCTTTTTAACTCCGCCAGATTTGGAAGAGTTGAAAGACCGTTTGCGTTGGGCGTGGTACAGATAGTGCAGACGTTATTGCTCAGCGAATTGAGAAAGCAAAAGAAGAAATTGCCTTTGATGCGAGGTATGACTATGCCATTGTCAATGACCAAGTACTTTGCAGCAGCTGAACGTGTGAAACGTGTAATTGAAGCCGAGCATTTTTCGTGTGGACCGTGTCATCGGTCACTACCAAGACATGCTTCCTAAGGATGAAGCAGTCGTCCGTTCTGAAAGTTAGAAATTAGGTAAATAGTTATGATGTTAAAACCGTCTGTTGATACCTTGTTGGACAAGGTACCGTCAAAAATATTCTTTGGTTATCTTAGAAGCTAAGCGTTCCCATGAGCTAGAAGCTGGCGCTAAGCCAACTCAAGATTTTAAATCAGTGAAATCAACGCTGCGAGCTTTGGAAGAAATCGAATCTGGTAATGTTGTGATTCATGCAGATCCAGAAGGAAAAACGCGAAGCAGTTCGCCGTCGTGCGGAAGAAGAACGTTTGCGTAAAGAAGAAGAAGAGCGCAAGATCAAAAGAACAAATTGCCAAAGAAAAAGAAGAGGGTGAGAAAATTTAAGGTTGGGGTTACTCAATCTTATTTTTCGTTTAGGGAAAGCGGGGTGAAAGTGAAAGGTTGCTGAGTTGTCGATGTTCCTCTGATGCAGACGGATAAACCATACGCTATGCGGTTCCAGAGGAGTTTTCTGGGATGCTAGAAGCTGGGATGCGGGTGCATGTGCCTTTTGGCAAGGGCGGTCGGTTGATTCAGGGGCTGATTGTTGGCTTGTCTGATGAGAGAGTTGAAGATTTGGCGGGCATATCGGAGAATTGAAAGATATTGCTGAAGTTCTGGACTTTAGGCCGGTTCTCAATGCGGAGCAGCTCTGGCTAGCTGACCAGCTGCGACAGTCTGTCTTTCCTATACACACGATTTCCATCCTGAAGGCCATGTTGCCGAGTCTTCTTAATTCCAGCTATGACAGGTTGCTTTATCCAACGGAGCAGCTTTCTTCTGAGGAGCGAGCCGTCGGTCAGGAAGCTAGTCTTCGTTTTTCTGATCTGGACAAGAAAAGTCAGTCCATAGCTCATGCGGCTGACTCCAGGCTGGTAAGATTCGTTTGGAATACCAAGCGATCGACCGCAAGCATATCAAGACTGGAAACTTGGTATCATGTGAACAGAGAGAAATTGACTCAGTTCTTGCGCTTTCACCCGAGCGAAAAAGCGAGGAGCTTCAGACTTATCTGCTGGAAAATCACAATCAGGTCTTTTCAAAGACTTACGAAAACTCTTTTCACCCTGTAGTCGTCAATATTTTCTTAGAAAAAGAGCTGTCATGCAGGGAGAGGTCAGTGGTCTGCGGCGCATTTTCCAGAAGGAGCGACAGGATAAAAGCTGGTTCTCAATGAGGAGCAGGCAGCTGCGGTCACTGCGATTTGTAAAAAATCAGCCAAGCTGACCTCAGCCCGTTTTAGCTAGAAGGAGTGACGGGGAGTGGCAAGACCGAGGTTTTATCTGAAGGTGATTGAGGAGGCTCTAATCCAGGGAAAAGACTGCGATTATGCTGGTGCCGGAAATTTCTCTGACTCCTCAGGTGACCGATCGCTTTTTTCGCGCTTTGTGACAAGGTGGCTATTTTGCATTCTGGTCTATCTGACGGTGAGAGAGTACGATGAGTGAGCGCAAGGTGGGCAGGGAGAAGCTCAGGTCGTTGTCGGTGCGCGTTCGGTATCTTGCCTTGACAAATATCAGGGCTATCATCATTGATGAGAGCATGAGTCCTCCTATAAGCGGATTTCCAATCCTCGCTACCATGCAGAAAGGGTTCTCTCCTGCGAGCTCATTACAATCAAGCTGTTTTAGTGCTGGGTTCGGCGACTCCGGGTTTGAAAGCAGGGCCAGAGCCAGCCGTGGCGTCTATGACTTTTGCAGCTGACCAAGCGGGCCAATCTGCTGGCGCGATTCCTCAGGTTCAAGTGGTGGACTTCGAGATTATATCGGGCAAAATGAAGCCAGTAATTTCACTCCAGTCTTGCTAGAAGCTATTCAGGATCGTCTGAATCGCGAGCAGACGGTTCTCATGCTCAACAGGCGAGGAGTATTCTAGTTTGTTATGTGTCGAGAATGTGGCACGGTGGACACCTGTCCCAACTGTGATATTTCTCTGACCTTGCATATGGATACCAAGACCATGAACTGCCACTACTGTGGATTTACCAAGGATATTCCGCAAGCCTGTCCTAATTGTGCCAGTCGCAGTATCCGGCTACTATGGTGCAGGGACATGAAAGCCTATGATGAGCTGACGACTCTCTTCCGAGGCTCGCATTCTGCGGATGGATATGGATACGACCCGAGGGGAGCCACGAAAGAAATCCTGGGGCCTTTGGTCCGGGGACAGGCAGACATTCTGCTGGGAACTCAGATGGATTGCCATAAGGACTGGATTTTTCCTAATGTGACCTTGGTCGTGTGCTTAATGCAGACACAGCGCTGAATTTGCCAGATTTTTCGCTCTTCTGAGCGGACTTTTTCAACTGCTGAGCTCAAGCTAGCAGGTCGGGCAGGTCGGCTGAAAAAGCTGGACAAGTCTTTATCCAGTCTTACAACCCGCATCACTATGCCATTGACTTTGCCAGAAAGCAGGGATTACGAGAGCTTCTACGCTTATGAAATGGGAATACGTCGGCAGTTGGGCTGTCCTCCTTATTACTATACGGTCGGGCTGACCCTATCACACAGGATGAGAAACGGTGAGTCAAAAATCTTATCAAGTTATGGATGTTTTACGGAGTGGCTTATCGGACAAGGTGCAAATTTTGGGTCCCCACACCCAAGCCCGTTGCCGAACCCACAATCTATACCACTATCAGATTTTACTGAAGTATCGCTTTGAGGATGACCTACAAACTACGCTCAATCGGGTCTTCGGAACTAACGCAGCAAGCGGAAAACAAGGACCTGCGACTCAGTATTGATAATGAACCCCAGAATTTTATCTGATGGCGAAAGTGAGCGAGAGCTATCATCTTTGCTCGCTTTTTTTGATATAATAGAAGAAAAACAGTCGCAGGTGAGGGATTCTGCGACAGATTTGAGAAATGACAGTGAAATTAATTTTTATGGAACGCCTGACTTTTTCAGCAACGGTCTTAAAAAGGCCTGCTGGAGAGCGAACAATATGAAATTTTAGCAGTGGTCACTCAACCAGACCGAGCGGTGGGTCGTAAAAAGGAAATCCGCATGACACCGGTCAAGGAAGTGGCTTTAGCCAACGGCTTGCCAGTTTACCAACCAGAAAAGTTAGCTAAAAGCGCTGAATTGGAAGAAATTATGAACTTGGGGAGCTGACGGCATTGTGACAGCAGCCTTTGGTCAATTTCTGCCGAGCCGCTTACTGGACAGCGTTAACTTCGCGGTGAATGTCCATGCCTCTCTCTTGCCCAAATACCGTGGCGGAGCGCCCATTCAGTATGCCTTGATAAATGGTGACCAGAAGCGGGTGTGACCATTATGGAGATGGTCAAGGAGATGGATGCTGGTGATATGATTGCCAGTCGGGCGACAGCTAGTGAAGAGTCTGATAATGTCGGAACTCTCTTTGAAAAACTAGCTGTGATTGGCCGCGATCTTCTTTTTAGAAGTCTTGCCAGCCTATGTAGCGGGAGATTCAGCTCATCCTCAAGATCCAGAGCTGGTAACTTTTTCACCAATATCAGCCCAGAGCAAGAGCGGATTGATTGGACAAAGACTAGTCGCCAGATTTTTAATCAGGTTCGGGGCATGAATCCTTGGCCGGTGGCCCATACCCTGCTAGCTGGTCAGCGCTTCAAAAGTTACGAAGTTAGCCAAGCGGAAGGCGGTGGTCGTCGGGTGAAATCTTGACAATCAGCAAGAAAAGAATTAGTGGTCGCAGCTGGTCAGGGGCTCTTTCTCTAAAGACGGTGCAGCCGTTCAGCAAGCCAAAGATGGACATCAAGGACTTCCTCAACGGTCTGGGTCGGAACTTCGCAGTAGGTGATGAATTTGGAAAGTAAGCAAAAAAGAGACCGAGGCTTGCTCTTGAAATTATGAAGAAGTCTTTGAAGAGGAGCATATTCCAATATTGCCCTCAACAAAGCGCTGAAACAGAGTGCTCTCAGTTCAGCTGATAAAAAGTTTGGTTACGGGTTGGTCTATGGAACGGTCGCTCGCAAAAATCACTCTGGAATGGCAACTGGCTCATTTTGTGGAGGATAGAGACAAGCTGGATGCTTGGCTTTATATCCTGCTTGAGCTCAGCCTCTACCAGATGCTCTATCTGGATAAAATCCCCAGCATGCTGTTGTCAATGAAGCTGTTGAAATTGCCAAAGACCGCAAGCGTGGCAGTGAAAAAAATACGTCAATGCGATCCTGCGGAAAAATCGAGCGGGACGGCGCAGCTGATCAACTACTATCAAACGCAAGAACAAGCGCTACTCAGTCCAGTACTCTCTGCCAGTATGGCTGGTCAAGGTGTTGATTGACGAATATGGGGAAGAGCGTGCGGAAGCCATCTTTGCTAGTCTCTTTGAGCGCAACAAGGCCAGCATTCGGTGACGGATATGTCACGAAAGGAAGAAAATTAAAAAGCAGTTTTTGGGTGCGGACGATTCGCTCTTGGCACCTTCAGCCTTGGTCAAGAAGCAAGGCCATTTTGCTGGTCATGAGTTCTTTGAAAAAGGCTCGATTACCATTCAAGACGAGTCTAGCCAGCTGGTTGCTCCAACCTTGCAGATTGAGGGCCATGAGCAGATTCTAGATGCCTGCAGTGCGCCAGGTGGCAAGGCTGTGCACATGGCTGTATCTGACAGTGGTCAGATTACAGCCTTGGATCTTTACGATCACAAGCTGAACTTGATTCGTCAAAATGCAGAACAGCTAGGCAGCAGATAAAATCACCACTAAAAACTGGATGCGACCAAGGTGTTTGAGACTTTTGGACCTAATGCATTTGATAAAATCCTAGTGGACGCTCCCTGCTCTGGCATCGGCTTAATTCGCCGTAAACCAGACATTAAGTACAATAAAGAAAACGCTGATTTTGAAAATTTACAAAAAATTCAGCTGGATATATTAGACAGCGTTTGTCAAAGTCTACGTAAAGGTGGTATAATAACTTATAGTACTTGCACGATTGTGTCTGCAGAAAATTTTGAGTAGTTAAGAAATTTCTAGAAAGACACCCAAATTTTGAGCAAGTTAGACTAGAACATGAAAGAGAAGATATCGTGAAAGACGGCTGTATTTTTGATTACGCCGGAATTATACGGAAGCGATGGATTTTTATCAGTCAATTTAGGAAGATATCGGACTAAGAGGAGGAAACTGACAGTATGGAAATTTCAATATTAACAGATGTTGGTCAAAAGCGGACAAATAATCAGGATTATGCCAATCTTTTTGTAAATCGGGCTGGCAAGACCATGATTATCTTGGCTGATGGTATGGGTGGTCCAGAGCTGGTAACATTGCCAGTGAAATGGCTGTAACAGACTCTGGGTGCTGCATGGGTTGATACTCAGATTGACTCAGTGAGACCAAGTCCGTGAATGGTTTGCAGAGCATTTGGAACAAGAAAAATCAGCGGATCCACCAATTTGGTCAGGACGAAGAATACAAGGGTATGGGCACGACGCTAGAGGCCTTAGCCATTATTGATAATCAAGCTATCTATGCTCATATTGGTGATTCTCGCATTGGCTTGATTCGCGGTGAGGAATATAGCCAATTAACTAGTGACCATTCACTTGTTAATGCTTTGCTCAAGGCTGGACAGATTACACAAGAAGAGGCGGAACGCCATCCGCAGAAAAATATTATTACTCAATCTATCGGTCAAAAAGACGAAGTGCAGCCTGACTACGGCATGATCACGTTAGAAGATGGTGATTACCTTCTGCTCAATAGCGATGGTCTGACAATATGATTTCAGACAGCGAAATTTATGATATTGTCACCAGCGATATCAGCCTATCTGAAAAAAACTGAAACCTTAATTCGCTTTGCCAACAATGCTGGAGGGCTGGATAATATCACAGTTGCTCTGGTTCGTTTTTGACAAGGAGGAACAGGAATGATTCAAATCGGCAAGATCTTTGCCGGGCGATATAAAATCATCAAACAGATTGGCCGTGGAGGCATGGCAGATGTCTATCTGGCGCGAGATCTGATACTTGATGGTGAGGAGGTTGCTGTAAAGGTTCTTAGAACCAATTATCAGACGGATCCTATTGCAGTTGCCCGCTTCCAAAGAGAAGCCAAAGCAATGGCGGACTTGGATCATCCTTACATTGTCCGGATTTCCGATATTGAGAGAAGATGGTCAGCAATATTTGGCCATGGAATACGTTTCTGGGCTTGACCTTAAGCGCTATATCAAAGAAAATTCTCCACTTTCAAACGAAGAAGCAGTCAGAATCATGGGGCAAATCCTACTGGCTATGCGCCTGGCGCATACACGCGGGATTGTCCACCGTGATCTAAAACCACAAAATGTCCTCTTGACACCAGATGGCGATGCTAAGGTAACAGACTTTTGGAATTGCCGTGGCTTTCGCAGAGACCAGTCTGACTCAAACCAATTCGATGCTGGGCTCGGTGCATTATCTCTCGCCAGAGCAGGCACGGGGTTCCAAAGCCACTGTTCAGAGCGATATTTATGCTATGGGGATTATTTTTCTACGAGATGCTGACAGGGCATATCCCTTATGACGGAGATAGTGCTGTGACGATCGCTTTGCAGCATTTCAAAAGCCCTACCTTCAATCATCGCGGAAAAACTCGAGACGTTCCTCAGGCCTTGGAAAATGTGGTCATTAAGGCAACAGCTAAAAAGCTGAGCGATCGCTATCAATCCGTTGCGGAGATGTATGTTGACTTGTCTAGCAGCTTATCCCTATGACCGCCGAAATGAAAAAGAAACTGGTCTTTGATGATGGGGCCAAGGCAGATACTAAAACTTTGCCAAAAAGTTCCTCAGTTCCTCAGTCAGCTCCAAGTCCTGTCGCAGAAGCAGTGGATCCTAAAGTTGCGGCTGATGTGAAGAGAGGCCCCTGTTTTAAAAGCTCCAGTCAAAAAGCCGAAAAAACGTCATTTAAGAGCTAGATACAAAGTTCTGTTCTTAGCTATTCTCTTAGTTTTTGCAGCCTTCTTCTTTCTGATCTACAAGAGTCCCTGCCAATACTACGGTTCCAGATGTAGCAGGACAAACGGTAGACAAGCTCGTTCGACCATTACTGCTAAGGGTCTTGAGGTGGGAGAAATCAAGGAGGACTACAGTGATAAAGTGGCGGAAGGTAAGATCATCAAGACAGATCCACCAGCTAATAGTCAACGTCGTGAAAACAGTAAGGTGGATTTGATTGTCTCCAAAGGAGCAAAAAAACCTTTACGGTAGAAAATTATGTTGGTAAGAAGTCCTCAGAGGCGATTGAAGATCTGAAAACGCACAATATTCCTGAGAAGCTGATCAAGATTGTAGAAGAAGAAAGTTCTGATGTTGAAGAAGGAGTGGTCATCAGCCAAACCCCAGCTGCAGGCTCTTCTTATGATGTGACGTCAAATAAACAGATTACTCTGACAGTTGCTAAAACAGTGACTACTGTTCCAATGCCGGACTTTGGTCATCTCCAAGTTTCGTATGCTTATGCGCGGTCCTATCTGATGGAGATGGGAATCGCTTCGTCTCGTATTGAGCGAGTGATTGATCGCTCCGTGGAGTCAGTCAAAGCTGATTTGGTGACATCCCAGTCTCCAGCAGCTGGTCAAGGTATTAAATTGAAATCAAATACCAAGATTACTTTCTACGTGACAGACGGTACGGTAACAAGTTCTTCTAGTACAAGCGAACGTTCATCGTCGTCATCGCCTTCCAGCAGCACCACGAGTGAGAGTGAAAGTCACTCTAGCTCTTCTAGCAGCTCTACAACAGCATCGACGGACCATCAATAAGGCGGCTAGCTACAATTATCCTATCTAGTCTATTTTAGACTTTGTAGAAATTAGAAGTATATCCCTTGATTTTCAAGGCAGACTATGCTATAATCATTTTAGTGAATATAAAAGAGAGGCGAGGAAAGTATCTTCGCCTCTTGTCTGTGAGGAGGTGCAGTCTTATCGCAACAATTGTTGAATTAGTAAGAGAAGTCATTGAGCCAGCCATACAAGAACCCTATGAATTAGTAGATATTGAATACGGCAAGATGGGCGGTGACTATGTTCTCAGTGTTTTTGTAGACAAGCCCGAGGGGATTACGATCAATGATACAGCAGATTTGACCGATATTATCAGTCCTCTGTTGGACTCTATCAAGCCCGATCCTTTTTCCTGACCAGTATTTTTCTGGAAGTGACTAGCCCGGCTTGGAGCGTCCGCTGAAGACCAAGGAAGCTGTGGCAGCTGCGGTTTGGAAAGCTATATCCATGTCAGTCTTTATAAGGCACTGGATAAAAATAAGGTTTTCGAGGAACTTTGCTTTGGATTTGAAGACGACGTCTTGCTCATGGAATATATGGATAAAAACACGCAAAAAGAAGTTGAAATTCCATATAATCTAGTGTCAAAAAGCAAGATTGGCCGTTAAATTTTAGTAAAAATCGTAATATAATGAAGAAAGGAATACTTTTGCTTCAGCAAAAGTTACATGAAGATGAGTAAAAGAAATGCTAGAGGCCTTCCGTATTTTTGGAAGAGGACAAAGGTATTAAAAAGAAGATATTATCGAAGCAGTGACAGAATCCTTCGCTCTGCTTATCGTCGTCGCTACTGGGTCAGGCAGACAGCGCAGCCATTGAGTTTAATGAAAAAAACAGGTGATTTCCATGTCTATACTGTCCGTGAAGTCGTGGACGAGGTCTTTGACAGCCGCTTGGAAATCAGCCTCAAGGATGCCTTGGCTATCAGCTCTGCCTATGAGCTGGGAGACAAGATCAAGTTTGAAGAAGCGCCAGCTGAATTTGGCCGGGTAGCAGCTCAATCTGCTAAGCAGACCATCATGGAAAAGATGCGTAAGCAAACTCGCGCCATCACTTACAATACCTACAAAGAACATGAAAATGAAATCATGTCAGGAACAGTGGAGCGATTTGATAATCGTTTTATCTATGTCAATCTAGGCACGATTGAAGCACAATTATCTAAACAAGACCAGATTCACGGTGAGGTCTTTGCCTCTCATGACCGCATCGAAGTTTTTGTCTACAGGTGAAGACAATCCTCGTGGTGTCAATGTTTTCGTTAGCCGTAGCCATCCAGAGATGATCAAGCGCTTGATGGAGCAGGAAATTCCTGAAGTTTACGACGGAACTGTGGAAATCATGAGCGTGTCTCGTGAAGCGGGCGATCGGACCAAGGTAGCGGTTCGCAGCCACAATCAAACGTGGATGCGATCGGAACCATCGTCGGACGTGGTGGTGCCAATATCAAGAAGATTACCAGCAAATTCCACCCAGCCAAATACGATGCCAAAAGTGGTCGTATGATTCCGACTGAGGAAAATATCGATGTCATCGAATGGGTTGCCGATCCAGCCGAGTATATCTATAATGCCATTGCTCCAGCTGAGGTCGATCAAGTTATCTTCCATGCTGAAGACAATAAGCGAGCTTTGGTTGTTGTACCGGACAACAAGCTTTCTCTGGCTATCGGCCGTCGTGGTCAAAACGTTCGCTTTGGCAGCTCATTTGACTGGATTTAGAATTGATATCAAGTCAGCTAGCGAATTTGAAGCAATGGAAGCAGCCAACGAGCTTGGTGGATTTGGCTAAGATTACGTAGCAGCCGAAGTAGATGCTCCTTCAGCAGAATTTGAAGCGGAAGAGCTGAATGATACAGAAGTGGCAACTGAAATCGAACTCGAAGAAAAGTGAAGCAGTAGCCACAGAATAAGGGGAGGCAGATATGGCAAAAAGCAAGAAAAAAATCCTTTAAGAAAATCAGTTGTGTCAAATGAAGTGATTGACAAGCGTGATCTGTTGCGCATCGTCAAGAATAAAGAAGGTCAGGTCTTCATTGATCCGACAGGTAAGGCCAATGGGCGGGGCGCTTATATCAAGCTAGATAATGAAGAAGCTCAGCAGGCCAAGAAAAACGGGTCTTTAATCGTAGTTTCAGTATGGAAGTAGAAGAAAGCTTCTACGACGAGCTGATTGCCTATGTCGATCACAAGGTCAAGAGAAGAGAGTTGGGTCTGAATAAAGAAAAACTATGCAAACTTGCTGGGTTTGGCCCAGCAGGGCTGGCACATCATTTCAGGAGAAGAATTGGTCATCAAAGCCATCCAAGAAGGCAAGGTTCATCTGATCTTTCTAGCTGAAGATGCCGGACCAAATCTGACGAAAAAGATTACTGATAAAAGCCATTATTACAAGATAGAAGTGTCAACCGTGTTTTCAACACTGGAATTAAGCACTGCGATTGGCAAAAGCTCGTAAAGTAGCCGCCATCACAGATGCTGGTTTTACAAAAGAAAATGAGGTCTCTTATGCAATAGAGAGAGGACAAGAATTGTCTAGAATTAGATTGTACGAAATCACAAAAAGAATTGGGGAAGGAAAGTAAAGAGGTAGTAGCTCGGGCTAAGGAATTAGGCCTAGAAGTCAAAAAGCCATTCTTCCAGCGTAGAAGAAGAAGCGGGTCAGCGCATCAAGGCTAGCTTCGCGACCAAAGAAGTCGCTAAGCCCCTTCCAGAAGAGAAGCGGCTGTCCAGCCCGCACCAAATAAAGTAGCTGAAAAACCAACTGCTCCAGTCCAAAAGAAAATGGCCTCTGCTAAAAAGAAGAGCCAAAAGTTGCCGACGCACCAGCAGCTGAGGCTCCAGCTAAACCGGCTCCAGCTCGGCCACAAAGTCGAAATTTTTAAGGCAGAGCGTGAAGCACGTGCTAAGGAACAAGCAGAGCGTCGTAAGCAGCAACAAAATCGGAAACCACAAAATTCTGACCAGAAGGAAGGCAGTGAGCGTGATCGTCGTGACCGCAAGGCCAACAATGATCGCCAAGAGCGTCGCAATGACCGTCGTGATAATCGTGGTCAAGATGGTCGTCGGAATGGTCAGAATCATCAAGGATTTAACGGTCAGAACCGCCAACAGCCTCAAGGGCCGAAAATTGACTTTTAAGGCTCGGGCAGCAGCTCTGAAAGCAGAGCAAAATGCGGAGTATGCCCGTTCTAGTGAGGAGCGTTTTAAACAGGCTCAAGCAGCTAAAGAGGCACATGAACGCCAGAATAGACGAAAAGAGCCAGTCCAAGCAGAGACAACAACTGCTGAAGTATTTAAAGCTACTCCAGCTGAAACAGTCCAACAGGCTGCTCCTGCACCAGCACAAGCTGCGGTAGATACTCGTCGTAAAAAGCAAGCTCGACCAGATAAGAAGCGCGATGATTTTGATCGCGAAGAAGAAGGTCCAAGAAAACAACAAAAGAATCGAAATAGTCAAAATCAAGTGAGAAATCAAAGAAACAGTAACTGGAATAACAATAAGAAAAATAAAAAGGAAAAAGGTAACCAGAATCAGGTTCCAAAAACCTGTTACAGAACGCAAGTTCCATGAGTTGTCAAGCGAATTCGAATACACAGATGGCATGACCGTTGCGGAAATCGCAAAACGGATCAAGCGCGAGCCAGCTGAAATTGTTAAGAAGCTCTTTATGATGGGCGTGATGGCAACGCAAAACCAATCTCTTGACGGTGATACTATTGAGCTCCTCATGGTGGATTACGGTATCGAAGCTAAGAAGAAGGTAGAAGTGGATACAGCTGATATTGAGCGCTTCTTTGTCGAAGAAGGTTATATCAATCCAGATGAATTAGTAGAACGTCCGCCAGTTGTTACCATCATGGGACACGTTGACCATGGTAAAACAACCTCTTGGATACTCTACGTAACCTCGCGTTGCGACAGGTGAAACAGGTGGTATCACTCAGCATATCGGTGCCTACCAGATTGAGGAAAAATGGCAAGAAGATTGCTTTCTTGGATACACACGGACACGCGGCCTTTACTTCGATGCGTGCGCGTGGTGCTTCTGTTACCGATATTACCATCTTGGTCGTAGCAGCTGATGACGGTGTTATGCCTCAGACTATTGAAGCGATCAACCACTCTAAAAGCCGCTAATGTGCCAATTATTGGCCATCAACAAGATCGATAAGCCAGGTGCCAATCCTGAGCGCGTAATTGGTGAATTAGCTGAGCATGGTGTTATGTCAACTGCTTGGGGTGGAGATTCTGAGTTTGTTGAAATCTCAGCTAAGTTCAACCAAAACATCGATGAACTTTTGGAAACAGTTCTACTTGTAGCAGAAATTCAAGAACTCAAGGCAGATCCGACTGTTCGCGCTATCGGTACGGTTATCGAAGCACGTTTGGATAAAGGAAAAAGGTGCAGTTGCAACCCTTCTCGTCCAACAAGGTACGCTGAATGTTCAAGATCCAATCGTTGTCGGAAATACCTTCGGACGTGTTCGGGCTATGACCAATGACTTAGGTCGTCGTGTCAAAGTGGCAGGTCCATCTACACCGGTTTCTATCACCGGTCTCAATGAAACTCCGATGGCAGGTGATCATTTTGCCGTCTATGAAGATGAAAAAGCTGCGCGTGCGGCTGGTGAAGAACGTGCTAAACGTGCCCTTCTCAAAGCAACGTCAAAGCTACTCATCGTGTCAGTCTGGAAAATCTCTTTGATACCCTCAAAGCCGGTGAAGTCAAGTCTGTTAACGTCATTATCAAAGCCGATGTACAAGGTTCTGTAGAAGCCTTTGGCTGCTTCCTTGCAGAAAAATTGAAGTGGAAGGCGTTAAGATTACCATTGTCCACTCAGCGGTTGGTGCTATCAATGAATCCGACGTAACTTTGGCAGAAGCTTCAAATGCCTTTATCATTGGATTTAACGTTCGCCCTACACCGCAAGCTCGCCAGCAAGCAGAAGCTGATGATGTAGAAATCCGTCTTCACAGCATTATCTATAAGGTTATCGAAGAAAATGGAAGATGCCATGAAAGGAATGCTGGACCCAGAATACGAGAAAAATCATCGGGGAAGCCCTTATCCGCGAAACTTTCAAAGTTTCCAAGGTTGGTACTATCGGTGGATTCATGGTTATCAATGGTAAAGTTACCCGTGATTCTAAGGTTCGTAGTCATCCGTGATGGCGTCGTGATTTACGACGGTCAGTTAGCTAACTTGAAGCACTTCAAGGATGATGTGAAAGAAGTCACTAACAGCCACTGAAGGTGGTCTCATGATTGACAGCTATAACGATATCCAAGTGGATGATACGATTGAAGCCTATATCATGGAAGAAATCAAGAACAAGAGAATTCGCCGAAAACTTCCAGTGAAAAAGCATATTGGGTGGAAGTTGATACTTCTATCCCAAGCACCTTTTTCGCAAAGAGTTTAGAGCAAATTTCATTCAACTAAAACTGTAAAATATGAGAGTGGGACAGAAATCGGTCATTCGTTAGAATTCGATTTCGTCGTCCCACCTCCAACAGTTGAGTGGGGCTGTAAAAGCTGATGAAATCAGCGTAATGAAACCCACTTAACCACTGCGTCTTGCTCGATAATCCAAAGACAATTGAGAGGCTAGGACTTTTGTCCCAGCCTCATATTGCAGAAGAAAAATTAGAAAAGGAAATCCTATGGCAAATCATTTTCGTACCGACCGTGTAGGAATGGAAATCAAGCGTGAAGTCAATGAGATTTTGCAAAAGAAAGTCCGTGACCCACGTGTCCAAGGTGTGACCATTACCGATGTCCAAATGCTGGGCGATCTGTCTATGGCCAAGGTCTACTATAGTATCATGAGTGACTTGGCTGGATAATCAAAAGGCACAGCTGGGCTTTGGAAAAAGGCAACCGGTACCATTAAGCGTGAACTGGGCCGAAACCTCAAGATGTATAAGATTCCAGATTTGACTTTCGTCAAAGATGAGTCTAATGAGTACGGTAATAAGATTGATCAGATGTTGCGCAATTTGGAAAAACACTAATAAGAAGAGTGAGATGGGGCAGTGTTTACGAGTCCTATCTCATTTTTATTTTTGAAAAGACTTTTAAAAGTTTTGAAAAAGGTGTTGACAAGTGGAGATTATCCTGTTATACTAGTAAAAGTACTCAATCGCGGGGATGGCGGAATTGGCAGACGCGCAGGACTAAGATCCTGTGACCGCTTTGGGTCGTGAGGGTTCAAGTCCCTCTCTCCGATAGGATTAGCTGACTTCGGTCAGTTTTTTGTTTTTCTCAAAAGAAGCTGAAGATGTCTGAATTCAAAAATTACTTGGGAATTACTTAAAATTTCAGGAAAAACTAGTAATTTTAATGAAAAAGTGATAAAATGAACAATGTAAATGGGATGTCCCATAAAAATATACAGGAGGCCTGATAAAATGGCAATCGTTTCAGCAGAAAAATTTGTCCAAGCAGCTCGTGACAACGGTTATGCAGTTGGTGGATTTAACACAAACAACCTTGAGTGGACTCAAGCTATCTTGCGCGCAGCAGAAGCTAAAAAAGCTCCAGTTTTGATCCAAACTTCAATGGGTGCTGCTAAATACATGGGTGGTTACAAAGTTGCTCGCAACTTGATCGCTAACCTTGTTGAATCAATGGGTATCACTGTACCAGTAGCTATCCACCTTGACCACGGTCACTACGAAGATGCACTTGAGTGTATCGAAGTTGGTTACACTTCAATCATGTTTGACGGTTCACACCTTCCAGTTGAAGAAAACCTTAAATTGGCTAAAGAAGTTGTTGAAAAAGCACACGCTAAAGGTATCTCAGTAGAAGCTGAAGTTGGTACTATCGGTGGTGAAGAAGACGGAATCATCGGTAAAGGTGAATTGGCTCCAATCGAAGACGCTAAAGCAATGGTTGCAACTGGTATCGACTTCTTGGCAGCTGGTATCGGTAACATCCACGGTCCTTACCCAGCAAACTGGGAAGGTCTTGACCTTGACCACTTGCAAAAATTGACAGAAGCTCTTCCAGGCTTCCCAATCGTATTGCACGGTGGATCAGGTATTCCTGATGAGCAAATCCAAGCAGCTATCAAACTTGGTGTTGCCAAAGTTAACGTTAACACTGAATGCCAAATCGCATTCGCTAACGCAACTCGTAAATTTGCTCGTGACTACGAAGCAAACGAAGCAGAATACGACAAGAAAAAACTCTTCGACCCACGTAAATTCTTGGCTGATGGTGTAAAAGCTATCCAAGCATCAGTTGAAGAACGTATCGACGTATTCGGTTCAGAAGGTAAAGCTTAATCTAGCTGAATAATACAGATGAAACCTGCCCATCGGGTGGGTTTTTTGTGTCTGAATATATAGCGAATATACTATAGAAGAACCAATCTTAAGTTGCTAAAAGGTTCTATTTTTTCTACAATAATGCTATGAAAAAACTAAAATGTAATCTTGGTTTTAGAGAAGCTTTTTTTAGTTTAAATAAATTTTAAAAATACTAATTCAGAAATAATGAAATAATAGTAATTCAACATATGGTATAATAGAATGAAATCAAGGAATGGCAACCTATTCACCTTAAATCGAAATAATATAAAGATACGAGGAGATTATAAGATGAACAATTATATAAAATTAAATAAAGATAGATGGAATAATGTAAAAAATGACTATACTGAGCCATTGACACATGAAGAATTAGAAGAAGCTAGAAAACATCCAATTTCTGTTGCCTTAACTGTTGGGAAAAAAGTTCCAAAAGAATGGTTTGAAAAAGCAAACGGAAAAAAGATATTAGGTTTAGCTTGTGGTGGAGGACAACAGGGACCAGTTTTTGCTGTAAAAGGTTATGATGTAACCATAATGGATTTTTCTAAATCACAATTACAAAGAGATGAGATGGTTGCTAAAAGAGAAGGCTTAAAAATCAACACAGTTCAAGGTGATATGACAGAACCATTTCCATTTGAAAATGAAACTTTTGATATTATTTTTAATCCAGTTTCGAATGTATACATAGAAGATTTAAAAAACATGTATAAAGAAGCTTCTCGAGTATTGAAAAAGGGTGGATTGTTAATGGTCGGATTTATGAATCCTTGGATATACATGTATGATGCTGATATTGTATGGGACAGACCCGATGAGGAACTGCTTTTGAAGTTTTCATTACCTTTTAATTCAAAAGAGCTTGAAGAGAAAGGCAAGATAACCATAAATCCAGAATATGGATATGAATTTAGCCATACTTTAGAAACTCAGATTAGAGGACAACTTAAAAATGGTCTTGCTATGATAGATTTTTATGAATCGTGTGACAAAAGACATCGATTATCACGTTATGGAAATGACTATATAGCTACACTTAGCATTAAATTATAATCTTATGAAACATACTTCAAGAGCATGGCCCGTTTTATGTTCTGTGAGGTGAGGGTTAAAATCTAAATCTCAGTTTGTCGAAGTAAAATAGTTAAATAAAATTAGAGAGAGGAAGTAAAAGCAGCAAATTGCAGATACTTCCTTTTTTATTGTCAGAAATTCAAAAACGGAAAGTAGAATTTTTGGGAGAACTAAAAAATATTAGCACAAAGAGAAAGATTGGAAAGACAACTGATGAGTTTATTGTATATTTCAATGAAAATGCAACTGAAACAATCCAAGATAGACTTACAAGAATAATGCTTAGGAAACTTAGGAGAAAAATTGGATGAAAAGATGATTTTTGATTAAAAAGCCTTTTGACAAGTAGCAACAGGAAAAACAGCAAAGTCTATTCTAATTTCATGTGGTGCAAGGCTTGCATAATATAGGAAATATAAACGAATAATCAGGCTATAGATAGAAAAATCTCGCTCCAGCAGGGATTTTTCTTTATAATGAAGCTGAAAGTAGCTGATGGAGGTAAAAAGAAAGGTTGAAATGCAAAGGAAAAATGTTTAGCGCTGTTATTGATCGGCCGGTCGGTTTTTTAAAGATTCTTTTGGGAATGTCTATCCGATTAATTATGGCTATATCCCTGAGCTGATGGGTGGAGATGGCGAAGAGCAGGATGTATATTGTTTCCCATGATCAGCAGCAGCCTCTGGAAAAGTTTACAGGAAAGTTGGTTGCTATCATCCATCGGCGTGATGATATAGAAGACAAGTGGGTTTTGGCTCCTGTTAATGAGGAGGTTGACAAAACTTTGATAGCGGAGCAGACTCAATTTATGGAGCAGTATTTTGATTCTGGATTGAGATGGTGGAAGAGAGCAATGATTCAAGTCCCTAAAATCCATGATAAAGACCAGAAATCGGCTTTTTGTGAGCGCTGTTCTAACTGGTTTAGCTTAATAATGAAAGTCTATATTCGATTAAGCTTTCTCAATATCAGATAAAATTGCAAGATGGTCAGTCACGATCGCATGGATGAACCTAAAATGATTTGTCCATGCGATTTTTATATTTAAGGAACTATCGTAAGTAAAGGTTTATCTAGCAGAATAGAAATTCTTACGCTTCTTTCTTTTTTGAGCAAGATAGAGCCACCGCTTGTAGCCAGAAGAATCGTTGCAACTGTAAAGAGAAAGCAGAGTTTTCCTTGCTTCCTGTTTGTGGAGCTGGGCCTGCTGAGTATTTGTTACTTTTTTTGAGCTGTAGTGATAGACTGTGTTTCGCTTGTTTTCTGAGCAAGGCTTTCTAATTGCTCTTCTTTCGCTTTTTGGAGCTGTCAGTTTGTCGGCTGGTTTGCCTGCTTGTTTTGGCTGAGGTTTTTGGTTCAAAATTTCAACAATTTCGACACTTGGTTTATGAGTGACAGGCATATCTTTCAGCTCCAGCCAATTGATCGCCAAAAGACAGCGTTCGATACCCAACGGTAGAAGTGAATGGTATGCAGACGATTGGTTGGATTTCCAGCATACTACGAAGAGTGGATGTTCTTGTAATTACTCAGAAATAGCAACGATTTTGTGGCTAATTTTTCGTTGCCTAGCCACCAGCCTGCAATGTAGTAGTCACTGTCTGCAATAGTCGCCAAAGTCTTGAAGTTGGCAGGAGCTTTTTGCGATCCAGTTTCAGAGTTAGAATAGAAGAGATCATTCTTCTTATAGCCGCTAGTCAATGGATCTTTATCGTCTATAATAGCTTCATCAGACCTTCAAAAATCGCTGCCGCCAGAGAATCTTTCGCATCAAATCCATCTAGAACACCAAGCTTCTCAAGGCGTTGCATAGCAGAGCCCCCACTACAATGGTTGGTTTTGCGACCAAGAATAGACTTGTCAAAGTTGTTGCTTTCAAGGACGATGACATCAGCTTCCTCAGGTGTATCGACAATATCAAAGCCTAGATTTTTCAGTGCCAGAGCGGTATGAGTAGGTGAGTCCACTCCTGCCCAGTAGAATTGATGAGGAGGTGCATAGACCTTCCAGTGCTTTCAAGCTTGGCCCTTCCGGAACCTTATACAAGGCATCTCCATAAATAGCATAATCACCCTAAGAGATTTGCAAAGGTTGATGTATCAACGATATAACCATCTTCTGTCAGATAGACCTTCTTACCTTGGCAGAATGGCTTGGTTGACAGCCGACTGCGCTGTCAGATGTATTGGCGATGACATAGTAAGGTGCTGAGTAGTTGATATCGCGCGTCCGAGTAGCACGGAGAGCAGTGACTTCGCCGAGTTGCCATCAAAGAGTTTGTCTTTAAAGATAGGCTCAGCTTTAAAGCCTCTCATATCTGGGAAGTTTACCAAAAGCTCAGCATACATGGCAGCCCAGGCAGATTCGTTTGATCCTTTGTAGAGGATATGGTTGGCATAGCCACGCTTAGCTTGAGCCATATCAACAACTAGGTCGCCCTTTCTTATGAGTTTGCCAACATCTTCCTTCAATTCTTGAATGACAACACCATTTCTCTTGAAGTATTCAATCATATTAAAAGGCTTGTTGGGAATCATTGTCTTTTTCGAGCCCATAGGGATGACATAATAGTCAGGGAAGAATTTTTCTGACCGTTTTTCACCAAATCCAACAACCTTGCCGTCAGGTCCGACCAACTCATTTTCAGCTTTTGGATCTTCAACCTTATTGATGCCACGGAGATAGAAGTTAAGGCGCATTTCCATGAGGCTTGTCAGGATTTTGGGACAGGTAAGAGATACCTCAAGGACAGCGTGGTAGCCAGCCTTGTAGGGATTCCTGATTTCCCTCAAGGTTTCAATGGTATGTCCTAATATGCCGTGGTACATGGCATAAACACCAGTGTAGCCGGAGAAGGAGTCATCCCAGCCATCGCCCCAGTCTAGTTTAGGGATGATATAGCTGTCATACTTAGAGTTAGCGACGCCAGCACGTCCCATGTGGTGGGCGTTTTTCCAGCATATTTTCAGACAGAAGGTCGTGATTCAAAGTTTGGATCGTGTGGCGGTGTCGCTGGCTCGATCAAGACTCTTAACGAATCCATGAATGTCATAAAACAATTGGATTCCATTTGTTAATGAGGTCCAGCTACGGCATACGGGTTTCTGGGTTAGCCTGATAGCTAGTGTCGCGGTTTGGATCAATTCCGTTGGCAAGAGCACGCGTATTGGCAACATCTCCGTCAGGATTTTCAGTAAAGTCAAAGAGGAAGATGAATTTCTTGAGGAGTTCTTTGATATTGAGGGTGATGATTTTTAGCAGCACCGTTAGCGTCAGTTGTTTGGAAGGAAATTTGCTCATGGTCGCAAAAAGTATTGAAGAGCCCAGTGATGATGTCGATGGCTGGCTGTTCGTCAGCGTGGGTGTTATTGATAAAAACTGGAAGTTTGTAGTCCAGCGTACCATTTTTTAGCGCAGCTAACATTTCAGCTGGTTTAGTAAGGGCAACTTTACTGGTTGTGCTGAGATAGTCGTCGATGCTCTTTTGGTCAGAGCTGATGATGCAATTTGATAACGCGACCCTGAGCACTCTTTCCGATGTTCTCAATCTGTACCAAGCGGTCCGTTTTAGCATCTTGTCGGCTCTTTTCGATAGCTGCCAGCATTTCATCGTGGGTATGGAAATCTTCGTAAGGACGGAGGACAATATTCTTGCGAATAGTCAGGCCAAGATCTTCGCTGGTTCCGACTATTCATGACTTCCCATAAAGTTGCGGTAGGTTCTGCGGATATTGTTTGGCGTGCGCAGGCTTAAAGTCTTGCCCAAATAATTCATTAAATTTGAGAACTTTGAGGGTCATTTCCATCAGCTTTTTCTTCGACAGTGACAAATGGATCGCCTGTCGAAGGTGCCGTCCTCCATCTTCCAAGTTTTTCCACTCACTAATAGGCTTGTTGTCCAGTGTCCAGTGATTTTACCAGCTTGAGTTCCCTGTTCTTGAATAGTTTCTTCAATGCTGGCTTTTTCGGACATGTAAACTTTACTGTCGGCAAGCTGAATCTTGTTTTCTTGGGAGCTAGCTGCGCGGACTTCTGTTTTAGTCAGTAGTCCAGTTTTTGGCTAGCATCAGCTGCTTTTTTTCCTCTGGGGCTGTGGCAGGAAGACTTGGGGCCTTGCTGTCGGTAGCTTCAGATGGGCTGCTTTTTCTCTAGTGGTTCAGCTTGTGGAGTAGTCGAAGGTTCTTCAGCTTTCTCAGTACTTGCAGGCTTAAGCTGTTCCACAAGAGTACTGATTTTGCTGCTGTCTTGCGGAGGTTCAGCAGGGTTAAGCGTATCAGCTGCCAGCATCTTGAGTTAAAAACGGCCAATAGAACCGCAGCGGATAGGCTGAGGGCTTGTCGTATATAAGCGTTTCTTATAAAATTTTTCATAGAAACCTCCTTTTTAATGTGTTCTTAAATTTAGTATAACAAAGTTTGAAATCGTTTACAAAACAAAAACATAGATAAAAATAAACTTCTAACGAAAAGGATGAGATATGTGTAATTTCTGAAGAGTATTTGAGTCTGATATTTAAACAGCACGCAATATTCGCAGTTTGGATTTTTGCAATTTCATGCAAAAACAGAGCATTTATGCTACTAATATTAGTCAATAAAGATGATTGGAGCAGACGATGAAAGCGATTATTACGGTTGTTGGAAAAGATAAAAGCAGGGATTGTGGCTGTGTAGCTACTAAAATTGCAGAGCTAGGGGCTCAATATTGACGATATTTCACAAAACGGTTTTGGATGAATTTTTACCATGATGGCTGTTGTTTCTAACGACGAAAAGCAGGATTTACAGCGCTTCAGTGAAATTTGAGGGCCTTCGGTCAGACCCCTCAATGTCAAAATCAATATTCAAAGCGCAGCGATTTTTGACATATGTGCAATATCTAAGGAGAGGCACATGGATATTAGACAAGTAACAGAAACCATTGCCATGATTGAGGAGCAGAATTTTGATTCGAACCATTACCATGGGCATTTCTCTCTTGGACTGTATTGACTCGGATATTGAGCGGGCGGCGGAGAAGATTTACCAAAAATCACGACCAAAGCGAAAGACACGGTGGCAGTTGGGGATGAAAATTGCAGCAGAGCTCAGGATTCCTATCGTCCAGACAAGCGGGTCTCCGTGACTCCGGTTTCTCCTGATTGGGGCAGCGACGGACGCTACGGACTATCTGCCTCTGGCTCATGCTCCTGGATCGGGCAGCAAAAAGAAATCGGTGTGGACTTTATCGGTGGTTTCTCTGCTTTGGTCCAAAAGGGTTATCAAAAGGAGACGAAAATCCTCATTAATTCCATTCGCGCGCTTTGGCTGAGACGGACAAGGTCTGCTCCTCTGTCAATATCGGCTCAACCAAGACCGGCATCAATATGACGGCAGTTGCGGATGGACGGATTATGGCAAGAAACGGCCCAGCTTTCTGACATGGGGCGGCTGTCGCTGAGTCGTCTTGCCAAGTGCGGTAGAGGACAATCCTTTCATGGCAGGCGCTTTTCATGGTGTCGGTGAAGCAGATGTGGTCATCAATGTCGGTGTTTCTGGGCCGGGTCGTCAAGCGGGCTTTTAGAAAAGGTCCGTGGTAGGAGAGCTTTTGACGTGGTGGCTGAAACGGTCAAGAAAACGGCCTTCAAATCACCCGTATCGGCCAATGGTCGGTCAGATGGCCAGCGAGCGTCTGGGCGTCAGGGTTCGGGATTGCTGACTTGAGTTTGGCGCCGACACCATGCGGTGGAGACTCAGTAGCTCGTGTCTTGGAAGAAATGGGCTTTGGAAACAGTTGGCACTCATGGTACGACAGCGGCACTTGCCCTGCTCAATGACCAAGTCAAAAAAGGCGGTGTCATGGCCTGCAATCAGGTTGGCGGACTGTCTGGTGCTTTCATTCCTGTATCAGAAGACGAGGGCATGATTGCGGCTGTGCAAAATGGCTCGCTTAATCTAGAAAAGTTGAAGCTATGACAGCTATCTGCTCGGTAGGTTTTGGATATGATTGCCATTCCAGAGGCGACACCTACTGAAACCATTGCGGCCATGATTGCGGATGAAGCGGCGATTGGTGTTATCAATCAAAAGACGACAGCTGTGCGGATTATTCCAAAAGGGCAAGGAAGGCGATATGATTGAATTTGGCGGGCTCTTGGGAACAGCTCTCGGTCATGAAGGTCAATCAGGCTTCGTCAGCAGCCTTTATCGCGCGGGGCGGTCAGATTCCTGCGCCAATTCACAGTTTTATCTGGTAAATAGGGGTCTAGTTTAGACAGACCCTTCTCCCTCTGCCTTGCTCAGTCAAGTGCGAGGCAAATAAGCCCACTCTTAGACGAGTGGCCTTGATGAAAAAAGGAGATATTTATGGCAAAAACGAAGATTATACATCATCCGGCATGGTAAGACTATGTTTAACACGATTGGTCGAGCTCAGGGCTGGTCGGATACTCCCTTAACTGGAAGAAGGCGAACGTGGTATCCGTGAGCTAGGGATTAGGCTAAGAGAGTCTGGCTTGGAATTTACCAAGGCTTTCTCGAGCGACTCTGTCGAACCATTCAGACCATGGGGATTATCCTAGAAGAGCTGGTTTGGTCAGGAAGATTCCTTATAAGTTTGACAAGCGCATTCGAGAGTGGTGCTTCGGGAGCTTTGACGGGGCTTATGGCGGCGATCTTTTTCCCAGTGGAGTGATTCAAGGGTGCGTGATACTGACAATTATAAAAGAGCTGACTTTCCCAGAATTGGCCGACGGCTTGGTTGGAAGTGGATACGGCTGGCTGGGCTGAGCCATGGGAGCAACTCAGTGGGCGGATTTAGCTGGATTTTACAGCTATTGCTCAAGAAGTGGAAGCTGCTGGTGGAGGCAATGCTTTGGTCGTCAGTCAGTAGATGACCATTGGGACTTTTGCTTATCTGCTCGATAAATCCATTAGCAAAAATCCTGAGGTGGACAACGGCAGTGTGACAGTCGTCGAATATGAAAAAGACGAATTTACGATTCAGATCTTAGGAGATGTGTCCTACGTGAAGTTGGTGCCAAAATTTTGGACGCTAAAATAAACAGTTAAAAAGAAATCATGGAAATAGTTGAGTTTTATTGAGCTGTCTTCTTCAATCTTAGAAACTGTTTCTCGAAACGTGATATAATGAGAGGAGGAGAATAAGGGGAAGTGTATGGCAAAAACAAGATTATCCTCATCCGGCATGGTAAGCACCATGTTTAATACAATCGGACGAGCTCAGGGCTGGAGTGATAGTCCGTTGACAGCAGAGAGCGAACAGTGGCATCCATGAATTAGGGATTGGTTTGCGAAAAGCGGGTATTGATTTTAAACTAGCTAGATCCAGTGATTCAGGTCGAACCATTCAGACCATGGGAATTATTTTTGGAAGAGCTGGGCTTGACTGGAAAGATTCCTTATCGGTTTGACAAAGCGCATTCGAGAGTGGTGTTTTGGCAGCTTTGATGGTGGCTATGATGGTGAGCTTTTTATGGGAGTCATGCCTCAGGGTCTTTAATATCGACCATGTCCATCAACTCAGCTATGCCGAGCTGGCAGAAGGTTTAGTAGAAGTCGACACGGCTGGCTGGGCTGAGATTGGGAAAAACTCAGCGACCGAATTTGGCAAGGCTTCTCAGAGATTGCTGAGGAGCTGGAGGCTGCAGGTGGTGGCAATGCTTTTGGTGGTTAGTCATGGCATGATCATCGCTACCTTTGTCTACCCTAATTAATCGCATGCAGCCTCATGGCCTAGGCAATGGTAGTGTGACCATCGTAGACTATGAAGATGGACAATTTTCAGTTGTTTCCATCGGTGATATGTCCTATCGTGAAGTTGGAGCGAAAGAGCTGGAGGACAAGTCTTGAGACGAGGTCGCCATGAAAGAAAGAGAAAACTCTCTCTGTTTCGACTAATAAATAGGCTCTTATTTCTAGGAATTGGGATCAGTTTGCTGTTTGCCCTATTGCGAGTTCAAGATATGGATGAAGACTTGCCAACTTTTATTAATCATGGTCTTTAGAGTCCAGAGTTCTGACTTGCCTAAGGTGTCAGTTGATGATTGGGAGTTGACTTTAATCAATCGTAGCCATTTACAGGAAGAGTCTCATCCTAGGTTGACCCAAATCGATGATATTCAGGTAGATAATCGTATTGCTGAAAATACTAGACAATTTTTAGCTGCAGCTCGGGCCATTGCGCCAGAGGAAACCTTGATTTCGGGCTATCGTAGCCGAGCTGAGCAGACAGAGCTCTATGAAGAAGCCCTAGCTTTGGCCGAAGAAGAAGGCCTGTCTCGGCAAGAAGCGGAGCAAGAAGTGCAAAAGCGGATCCAGCTGCCAGGTGCCAGTGAGCATCAGACAGGCTTGGCGATTGATATAGCAGGCGAGCCAGAAGGTCAGAATGATGAGGTAGCAAATAGATTGCGGAAATTGCCCCTAAATACGGCTTTATTCTGCGCTATCCTGAAGGGAAAAAGCGATATTACTGGTGTGGATTTTGAAAAATTGGCACTATCGTTATGTTGGCGTAGAGTCGGCACAATATATGCAAAAACATCACCTAGTTTAGAGGAATATCTGACCCTTTTTGAAAAGAGTCGGCTCGGTAAAACGTTACAACCCATTGATAGACAAAAATCAGCTGCTCAAATGAGCAAGCCGATTTTTAAATTTCAGGGTTTAAACAATCACCAGTGCAATCATAGCGTTTGCCACGTTTTTCACAAAGGCAGCGATATTTGCTCCTGCAAGGTAATCAGTACCAAGACCGTATGTTTCAGCCGTTGTTTTTAGCTGTGTTGAAGATGTTGGTCATGATGTCTTTGAGACGTCCGTCAACTTCTTCACGAGTCCATGAAAGGCGAAGGCTGTTTTGGCTCATTTCAAGGGCAGATACAGCTACACCACCAGCGTTGGCAGCTTTGGCAGGTCCGTAAAGGATTCCGTTTTCTTTGTAGACTTTAATCGCATCAAGGTCACTCGGCATGTTAGCACCTTCAGATACACAGATAACGCCTTGAGCAACCAAACGTTTAGCTGCGTCACCGTTGATTTCGTTTTGAGTCGCACATGGAAGAGCAATATCATGAAGTTACCAGCGTAAGTCCATACGAACCTTCATGGTAAGTAGCAGTTTGCTTTTTCGGCTGCGTACTCAGTCAAACGAGCACGGCGTTTTCTCTTTAACATCAACCAAAAAGATCAAAAGTCAATACCATTTTTCGTCGATGACACAACCGTTGGAGTCAGATACTGAGATAACAGTAGCGCCAAGTTCAGTCGCTTTTTGAAGAGCGTATTGAGCTACGTTACCAGAACCGGAAATCACCACGTTTTTACCAGCAAAGCTGTTACCGTTAGCTTTGAGCATTTCTTCGAGTATAGTAAACCAAACCGTAACCAGTTGCTTCTGACGACGGATCAAGCTACCACCAAATCCAAGAGGTTTACCAGTCAAGACACCCGCATCAAATTGGTTCAGGCGTTTGTATTGACCGTGAGAGGTAACCGATTTCACGTCCACCAACACCGATATCGCCAGCTGGGACATCAAGTGATGGTCCGATGTATTTTACGAATTCTGTCATAAAGCTTTGGCAGAAGCGCATGACTTCGGCGTCCGTTTTTTTCCCTTTTTAGGGATCGAAATCTGATCCACCTTTACCACCGCCGATTGGAAGTCCAGTTAAGACGTTTTTAAAAGATTTGTTCAAATCCGAGGAATTTCAAGATCCCTTGGTTTACAGTTGGGTGGAAACGAAGTCCGCCTTTATATGGTCCAACAGCTGAGTTGAATTGAACACGGTAACCACGGTTGACTTGCGCACTTTTCCATCACGGTCGACCAAGGAACACGGAAAGAAATCACGCGCTCAGGCTCGGTGATACGTGCTAAGATGTTTTCTTCGATATACTCAGGGTGTTTTTCAAATACAGGCTCTAGAGTGCTGAAGAATTCTTCAACCGCCTGGAGAAATTCGGCCCTCGATACCCGTTACGAGCTTTCACAGTTGCAAACACGCTTTGGATATATTCTTTAGCAGATGTCATATCGTTCTCCTTTTGTTGTCATATTTTTATTACATGAGCCATTATAGCAGAATTTTAGGGTGTAAAGAAAAAGTTGAATTTTTCTGAAAAATTTCCATAATATTTTTGAAGATTCTAGGTGGAAATGCCGAACCTTTTGCTAGAAAAATTAGGATAAATTCTTTATAGGAAGAATTTTTAATGATATAATAGAGAAAATTAGGAATAAGAGAGTCAAAAATAATGACAACAAACCAAGACAAAATTGCGGGTTTTTGATTTTGATAACTGCCTGATGAATGCAGCAGGAGTGGCTTGTATGACAGTGGAAGAGTTAGAAGAAGTCAAAAACTCTGCTGCGGGAACTTTTGTGACTAAGACGGCAACGCTGGACTTTCGTCAAGGTAATCCAGAACCTCGCTATCAGGATGTGCCACTGGGCTCTATCAACTCCATGGGCCTGCCCAATAATGGTTTAGATTATTATCTTGACTATTTGCTGGAGCTGCAAAGAAAGCGTGCCAAATCGCACTTTCTTCCTTTCCTTGGTTGGTATGTCGCCAGAAAGAAACTCACACTATTCTCAAGAAAGTGCAGGCAAGCGACTTTTAAAGGGATTACTGAGCTCAATCTCTCCTGCCCAAACGTTCCGGTAAGCCGCAGATTGCCTATGATTTTGAAACAACTGATCGTATCTTATCAGAGGTTTTTGCTTATTTCACCAAGCCGCTGGGTATCAAGCTGCCTCCTTATTTTGATATTGTGCATTTTGATCAGGCCGCTGCGATTTTCAATAAGTATCCGCTTAAGTTTGTCAATTGTGTCAACTCGATTGGAAATGGCCTTTATATAGAAGATGAGTCAGTGGTCATTCGTCCGAAAAATGGTTTTGGCGGTATTGGCGGCCAGTATATCAAGCCTACGGCTTTGGCCAATGTTCATGCTTTTACCAACGCTTTGAAACCAGAATCAAATTATCGGAACTGGGGGCGTCCTGACAGGGCGCGATGCCTTTGAGCATATCCTCTGTGGAGCCAGTATGGTGCAGGTAGTAGAACAACCCTTCATAAAAGAAGGGTCGCAGCCTTCGAGCGCATCACCACCGAACTCAAGGCCATTATGGAAGAAAAAGGCTATGAAAGTCTGGAAGATTTCCGTGGAAAATTGAAGTATATTGATTAAAAAGTTTAAGAAAGAGAGTGGGACAGAAATCGGTAATTCGATGGAATTCGATTTCGTCGTCCCATCCGCACAGATTGAGTAGGGCTGTAAAAGCTGATGAAATCAGCGTAGTGAGAACCCACTCAACCACTGCGTCTTGCTCGACAATCCAAAAGACAATTGAGAGGCTGGGACTTTTTGTCCCAGCCTCTCTTTTTAGATACTATTGAGGGAATGAGAAAAAGCCTTCCAAGATTAGATAGGAAATCTTGGAAGGACATGGATAATCTATTTATCTAGAACGTTGTTTACCAGCGTTGCGATTCTTTTTCTTTTTATTATTTTTGAGAGATTGCTTGGCTCGCTTTTTGGTGTCACATCTTTGATGCGGCCTGCGATTGACTCATGGCTTTCGGAGGATTCTTTTTGTATTCTTCTGCTACTTGCTTTCTGATCCGCGGACGCATTGACAGTAGTGATGAATTGTTGGACAATTTGAACGAAACCATCCGACTACCCAGTAGAGCGTCACAGCTGCTGGTGACAAGAAAGAGAAACCTACGATCGTAATCGGGCTTATATAGTAGCGCGCTTCATCTGCTCTTTTGGGTCTCATCTTCGATACCATGTAGGGAAAGAAGTGACTGGATGTAGTAGAGTACCCCGACAATGAGAGTCAAGACTAGACTAGGTTTCCTAGATTGATACCAAGGAATGTACTGCTAGCTACGCCGTTTGTGTATTGGGCAGCGAAGAAGAGGGCTGAGAAGAAAGGCGTCTGAATGATCAGAGGCAGGCAGCCGATGCCGCCAAACATACTCAGACCATTTTCTCTTTGGGCAGCGAATAATTCTTGCTGGGCTGCTAGCTTTTCTTCTTGCGTTTCGGCATTATTGATCCGTTCTTGGATAGGGGCAAAGATGGGCTTGAAGTAGTTCATCTTTTCTGATTGAAGAGTAGCTTTCCAAGATTGATAGATTCCCAGTGGGAAAATAATCAGCCGCACGATGAGTGTAACGATAATAATCGCTAGACCATAACCAAGACCTGAATTCTTGGCAAAGAACTGGATGCTATCTGCCATAGGCCGACCAAGCACGTCCCAAATGATACCAGAAGGATTGCCGGCCTTGTCTCTGTCCTACACACCCTGTCAATAATAGTAGGAGGGACAAGCTCATTCCAGAGAATAAAATACGTTTAAATGTTTTCACGAGTTCATTTCCTTTGTTTCTAAAAATAATACCTATCTATTCTACTGTTTTTAAGGAAATATACAATAGTTCTGCAGACCTAATTTGCAATTTTAAAGTCAGTATAGGACTCAAAATTGGTCCCATGGTGACATCTAAATAGCTGACTTTTTGAAAAAGGAGTTGGTCCCTTGCGGATTTCTTTGAATGAACTTGGCCATGAGGGCAGAGCTTTCAGCTTGAGCCAAAATTTCGACTGTACCGTCGTCATTATTCCAGACACGACCTGTAATCCCGCCGATTTTGCAGAGCGAGGGAGTAAACGCCCCAACGAAAGCCGACGCCTTGGACTCGTCCTTGCGCGATCATTCTTACTTTTTGCATCGTTACCCCCTTTTGTAGTGGTTTGAAACTCGCTTCTCAGCCCATATCGTAGCGAGCAGTTGCTTGCTGGAGACAAAGATTTTCTCTGAAGCTAAGTCTAGAGGATGAGTTCAAAAACTGCTAGATTGTGTTATAATGTATTTATGAATATTATAACCTCAAAAAGCCAATAATGTGGTAAAAAAAGCTAAAAAGCTGCATCAAAAAAAATATCGTAGCGAGTCGTATTTGATTGAGGGCTGGCATCTTTTTGAGGAGGCTCTGGCCAGTCAGGCACGGATTCTACGAATTTTTGCCTTGGCAGAGTACGAAGATCGTTTGGCAGCATTTTTCCCAGACGATTTTTGTCAGTCCTGAGATTCTGAGTGATTTGGCAGACAGCAAGACCCCTCAGGGAATCGTTGCAGAATTATCCTTTGAGGAGCAAACTATTCCAGAAAAGCTGGAAGGTGCCTACCTCTTTTTAGAAGATGTGCAGGATCCTGGCAATGTCGGAACCATCATCCGAACAGCGGATGCGGCGGGTTATCAAGGAGTTTTTATCTCTAGTTACTCCGCTGACATTTACAATCTCAAAACCTTGCGTTCTATGCAAGGTAGCCATTTTCATCTGCCCATTTATCGCGTGAGCAGAGAGGATATGCTGGCTCTAGCTCGTCAAAATGATTTACAAAATTCTGGCTTCGACCTTATCAGAAGATTCTGTGGATTATCAAAAGGTCAAAACATGAAGATTTCCTCCTAGTCATGGGCAATGAAGGTCAGGATCAGCCAAGAAATGACGGATGCGGCTGATGTTTTTAGTTCATATTTCCATTAAGGGTCAGGCTGAAAGTCTTAACGTAGCTGTGGCAGCCGGCATCCTGATGTTTGCTTTAAGCTAGCTTTTTAGAAATCTTTCTATAATAAAACTAAATGGAGGTGATGATATGCCTTACAGAGAAGATGATGAATTTATATGGCCTATGTGGGGCATTTGATTGAGAAGCCAAGTGTTCAGCGTTTAAAAGGGATTACCCATCATATTTATTCCAATCGGCTTGAACATTCAATCAATGTCAGTTATACTAGCTATAAGATTGCTAAAAATTTGGCTGGAATGCCCGCAGTACGGCACGAGGTGCCTCTTCTGCATGATCTATTTTATTATGACTGGCGCGAAACCAAATTTAAAAAGAGTCATGCTTGGGTACATCCCCGCCTAGCAGTCCGAAATGCCCGTAAGATTACCAAGCTCAATCGAGTTGAGGAAGATATTATCATCAAGCACATGTGGGGAGCGACCCTAGCACCACCCCTGCTACAAGGAGTCCTTCGTTGTGACCATGGTGGATAAGTATTGGGCGATCAAAGAAGCGACGGCACCTTGGCGACAAAAAGCTGAGTGGACGTAAAAATATCATCGAAAGATGATGAAAAGTTAAAATGTAAAAAGGAGACATTATGAACAATACAATTATTCAAGAAAAACAGTGGACTTTCTAGTTTTTATTCTAAGGTCTACGGATTTGTTGGGATGGGAATTGCCATCTCTGCACTGGTTTCAGGCTTAATGTGACGACCTTCCAGACAGCTCTAGTTGAGATTTTTGCTCCATTATAGCTGGATTTACTATGGAGCCATCTTCATTGAGCTAGCCTTGGTTTGGTCAGCTTCCCAGCAGAGGACTCTCGTAATAGTCCAGCTGCTCTTCCTCTCTTTTTGAGCTACTCAGCCCTAAACGGATTTACCATGAGCTTCATTGTGCCATGTACAGGAGGCGTGGTCTTCAAAGCATTTGCAGTTAGTGCGGCTGTTTTCCTTGTCATGGCAGCCATGGGCGTCATCATTAAAAAGATTTATCTGGCATGGGCCGAGCTATGATTGCGGGTCTGATTGGGATTGTGATTGCAAGTTTTGTCAATATTTTTCCTCGGTAGCGACATGATAGACTATATTGTCAGCTACGTCAGTGTTGTCATTTTCGCAGGTTTGATTGCTTGGGACAATCAAAAATTCGCTATGTCTATGAGCAAACGGGGTGGACAGGCAGGTCTTGGCTGGGCTATTTCTCTAGCTTTGAGCCTCTACCTTGACTTTATCAACCTCTTCCTCAGCATCCTTCGTATCTTTTGGAAGAAATGATCTAATAAAAGATGGATAGCTTCCTCGATAAATGGGGGCTATCTTTTTGTTTTTTAAGGGCATTTGGGAAGTTGAACAGGATTAGCAGTAAAAGTTTTGCAAACTGTTAATTTTTGATATACTAACTAAAAATATATTTGGGCAATGCATTCGTCTATTGCTCTGGAAAAGAAAAGGAAGTTTCTATGGATATGTTATTTATCCCGAGGCTGGTTGATTTTTGCAATCGTTGCAGCCATTGTGCTTATTATTCTTTTTGGCTAAGGGCTATGTCAATGCTAAGCCAAATGAAGTAGTCGTTATTACTGGTCTGCGTAAAGCAGCGTCATTTTAAGAGGTAAGGCTGGCTTCATGATTCCTTTTTGTAGAGCAGCGCTCTTATCTGGATATTGAGCAGTTTTTCTACAGACGTCCGTACTTCTGAGTCTGTGCCAACACTTGATTTTATCAACGTTCGTGCCGATGCGGCTGTTAAGCTGAAGATTGGTACTACGGATGAAAATGATTGAGCGTGCGGCGAAAACTTCCTTAATTGGAATACAACAGATATTTCTAACTCTGTCCAAGATGTTCTCGAAGGGAACCTTCGTGAGGTAATTAGTCCAGATGGAACTGCGCAAGATGGTCAATGACCGTCAGGAATTTGCCTCTAAAGTGCAAGATAACGTGGCACCAGATTTGGCTAAGATGGGTCTGGAAGTCATTGCCTTTTACCGTTCAATCCTTCTCTGATGAAGGTGGCGTGATTGACAATCTCGGTATCGAAAATGTCGAAACGATCAAGAAAGACGCTTTTGATTGCCAAGGCGAAGGCTGAACGTGAGCGTAAGGAAGTTGAAGCTGAGCAGGACAAGTTGGCTAACGACAAGCGCGTGGCTGCTGACTTGGAAATCGCTCAAAAAGCAAAATGAACTCAAACTGAAACAAGCAGCCCCTCAAGCAGGAAGCAGATATCGCGCAAGCTAAAAGCTGACGCGGCTAAAGGGATTGAGGGCAGAAATCCAGCGTCGTGAACAAGAACGTGTGGCAGCAGAAGCCAACATCATGAAGCAGGAAAAGGAAGCGGAAGTCAAAGAACGGGAAGTTAAGGTTCGTGAGCAGGAATTGGATGCCAATATCCGCAAGCAAGCCGAAGCTGAAAAATATGCCCGTCAACAGGCCGCAGAAGCGCAATTGATTGAACGTCAGCGTCAGGCCGAAGCGGAACTCTTTGAAACACAAAAAGAAGCGGGAAGCCCGCAAGGCTCAGGCCGAGGCTGAGAAATTTGCGCAACTACAAGAAGCAGAAGCTATTGAAGCCAAAGGACGTGCAGAAGCGGAAGCCATTCGTCTTAAACTAGAAGCGGAAGCCCAAGGTTTGGACAAGAAAGCAGAAGCCATGAAGAAGATGCAGGAAGCTGCGATTACGGAAATGATTGTCGATAAATTGCCAGAAATCGCTCGTGCGGTAGCAGACCATTGACCAAGGTAGATAAGATTACCATGTATGGTGAAGGCAACGCTTCTAAAATGGTCGGCGACATCATGCAGAGTATTGATCAAGCTTTCTCAAGGGCAGGCTTTGACATCCGTCAACTGTTAGCTGGAGCACTTGGCGTCAATATGACTGTCAACAAGCTTAAACAAGATGAACAAGCTGTCATCGAAGTTGATGAGAAATAAATCCAAATGTATCTATGATATCCAAACAGCTAGGGAGTTGAAACTTCTGGCTGTTTGTTTATCATCCATCAGAAAAAGCATTTCTATCAGCTAAATACTTTTCATTACCATGTAAAAATGTTAAAAATATAACAGATTAAACAACTAAGATTATAGGGTAGAAATGACAAAAGCTAACTTTGGTGTCGTAGGTATGGCCGTAATGGGTCGTAACCTTGCCCTAAATATCGAATCTCGTGGTTATACAGTTGCCATTTACAACCGTAGTAAAGAAAAAACAGAAGACGTAATTGCTTGCCATCCAGAAAAGAACTTTGTACCTAGCTACGATGTAGAGTCTTTCGTTCAATCTATCGAAAAACCTCGTCGTATCATGCTCATGGTTCAAGCTGGACCTGGTACAGACGCAACTATCCAAGCTCTTCTTCCCACCTTGATAAAGGGTGATATCTTGATCGACGGAGGAAATACTTTCTACAAAGATACGATCCGTCGTAATGAAGAATTGGCAAACTCAGGTATCAACTTTATCGGTACAGGGGTTTCTGGTGGTGAAAAAGGTGCCCTTGAAGGTCCTTCTATCATGCCTGGTGGACAAAAAGAAGCCTACGAATTGGTTGCTGATGTTCTCGAAGAAATCTCAGCTAAAGCACCAGAAGATGGCAAACCATGTGTGACTTACATCGGTCCTGATGGAGCTGGTCACTATGTGAAAAATGGTCCACAACGGTATCGAGTATGGTGACATGCAATTGATCGCAGAAAGCTATGACCTTATGCAACACTTGCTGGGTCTTTCTGCAGAAGACATGGCTGAAATCTTTACTGAGTGGAACAAGGGTGAATTGGACAGCTACTTGATCGAAATCACAGCTGATATCTTGAGCCGTAAAGACGATGAAGGTCAAGATGGACCAATCGTAGACTACATCCTGGATGCTGCAGGAAACAAAGGAACTGGTAAATGGACTAGCCAATCAGCACTTGATCTTGGGTGTGCCATTGTCACTAATCACTGAGTCAGTATTTGCCCGCTATATCTCTACATATAAAGAAGAGCGTGTACATGCTAGCAAGGTGCTTCCAAAACCGGCTGCCTTCAAGTTTGAAGGAGACAAGGCTGAGTTGATCGAAAAGATCCGCCAAGCCCTTTACTTCTCAAAAATCATTTCATACGCACGAGGTTTTTGCCCAATTGCGTGTGGCTTCTAAAGAAAATAACTGGGATTTGCCATTTGCGGACATCGCATCTATTTAGCGCGATGGTTGTATCATCCGTTCACGTTTCTTGCAAAAGATCACAGATGCCTACAACCGTGATGCTGATCTTGCTAACCTTCTCTTGGATGAATACTTCTTGGATGTTACTGCTAAGTACCAACAAGCAGTGCGTGATATCGTAGCTCTTGCTGTTCAAGCTGGTGTACCAGTACCAACCTTCTCAGCAGCTATTACTTACTTTGATAGCTACCGTTCAGCGGATCTTCCAGCTAACTTGATCCAAGCACAACGTGACTACTTTGGTGCCCACACTTACCAACGTAAAGACAAAGAAGGAACCTTCCACTACTCTTGGTATGACGAAAAATAGGATAGGCCCTATGGCAAAGCGAATTTTATTAGTAGAAAATGAAAAGAATCTTGCACGATTTGTGACTTTTGGAACTGCAAAAAGGGAAGCATTTCTTTTGGATGTAGTTGAGACAGGCAGTCAAGGTTTGGCACTAGCTAGAGAAAATGACTATGATCTATTTTTGCTTAATTATGACCTGCAGGATATGACCGCTAGTGAGTTTGCTAGGCAACTGAGTTTGTTCAAGCCGGCTTCAGTCATTATCGTCTTAGCCAGCCGTGAAGAGATCAAAGAACATGCAGATGAGATTCAGCGCTTTGCTGTTTCCTATACCGTCAAACCTTTTTTATTATCAGTGATTTGGTTGAGAAAGTTTCCGATATTTTTCGAGGTCGGGACTTTATTGACCAGCATTGTAACAAGCTAAAAACACCGACTGCTTACCGTAATCTACGAGTTGATTTTGAAAAATCATATCGTCTATCGTGGAGAGGAAGTGATTGCCTTGACACGACGAGAATATGATCTATTAGTGATGCTGATGAGTGGTCCAAAAGTCATGAGTCGCGAGCAACTTCTAGAACGTGTCTGGAAGTATGAAGGCGCCACTGAAACTAATGTAGTAGATGTCTATATTCGCTACCTACGGAGTAAGATTGATGTTGCTGGGCAGACCAGCTATATCAAAACTGTCCGTGGTATCGGCTATGCTATGCAGGAATAATAAGAACAAACCCGCCCTCTGTTTCCAGAAGGGCGGGTTGATTTTCATTTTTAGCGCAAATAATAAAATTCTAGAAGATTAAAATCCTCTGCTTAGAGGACATGGCGCTCGAAAGCATTGTCAGAGATTCCTTGGCTGAGAATGAGTTTCGCCCATTCTTCTGGCAGAAAAAAAGGCTATGATCCTTGTAATTGCCACAGGATTCGATAGTAGTACCAGGGACATCTTCCCAAGTAGTCGTTTTAGCGATTTCTTCTAAGCAAGATTTGATGACTTTAGCAATTTCAGTCGCTGAGTGCTGTCCCCACATAATCATATGGAAACCTGTGCGGCAACCGAAAGGCGAGCAGTCAATCATACCGTCAATTCGCTTGCGAATAAGCATAGCCAGCAAATGCTCGATGGTATGCAGGCCAGCAGTCGGAATAGCGTCTTCATTTGGCTGCACCAAACGAATATCAAAGTTAGAGATAATATCTCCTTTGGGACCAGTTTCCTCTCAATAAGGCGAACATAGGGCGCTTTTTACGATTGTATGGTCAAGCTCAAAACTTTCAACGATAACTTCTTTAGACATGATTTCTCCTTTAAAATTTTAAAAATTGGAACCTGAAAATGAGATCAGGTTTCAAAAGCGACATTCAAACACTTCCTTTTGATTATAGCATAAAAATAAGAGTTAGGAAATAAAAAATTTTTATATATTAAATTCTTTGATTTAGCGCCTTTTCGCCCAATCATAGGTAAAAATCAGGCTTCTTTTTCAAAAATTGATTTGTGAATTTCTGCTATTTATGATAGAATAAAAAGGAATTTTGAATTCAATAATTAAATAGATTTGGAGTAAAAACATGGAGCTTATATACGATAGCTGCTTTTGTTTTTGCTGCCATCATTGGTTTAGTGATTGGGTATGTAGGGATTGCGGTTAAGATGAAAGCATCTAAAGAAGCCGCGGAACTTACTCTTTTTAAATGCTGAACAAGAAGCAACCAATTTACGCGGTCAGGCAGAACGCGAAGCGGATTTGATTGTCAAAGAAGCGATGCGCGAAAACCAGTTCGCTTAAAAAGAAGCACTTTTGGAGGCAAAAGAAGAAGCCAGAAAATATCGTGAAAAAGGTTGATGCAGAATTTAAGTCTGAGCGTCAAGAGTTAAAAACAAATTGAAAGTCGCTTAACAGAGCGCGCAACTAGCCTTGACCGCAAAGATGACAATTTAACCAACAAGGAAAAGACTTTGGAACACAAAGAACAAAGTCTTACTGATAAAAGCTAAACACATTGATGCGCGTGAAGCACAAGTAGCTGAGCTAGAGCAGCAAAAAGAAGCTGAGCTTGAGCGGGTAGCGTCCTTGACTCAGACGGAGGCGCGTGAGATTATCTTGACCAAGACCGAGGACAAGTTGTCCAAGGAGATTGCGACCGTATTCGGGAAGCGGAGCAGGATATCAAAGAGCGTTCGGACAAGGTGGCCAAGGATATCTTGGTTCAAGCTATGCAGCGGATTGCTGGTGACTATGTGGCTGAACAGACCAATTCAACGGTTCATCTTCCTGATGACAGTATGAAGGGACGGATTATCGGACGTGAAGGTCGCAATATCCGAACCTTTGAAAGCTTGACAGGGGTTGATGTTATCATTGATGATACGCCTGAAGTGGTTACTCTTTCAGGTTTCGATCCAGTTCGCCGTGAGATTGCTCGGATGACTATGGAGGCTCTTCTCAAGGATGGTCGGATTCATCCAGCTCGCATCGAGGAATTGGTCGAAAAGAATCGCTTAGAGATTGATAACCGTATTCGAGAGTATGGTGAAGCCGCAGCCTGCGAAATCGGAGCGCCAAACTTGCATCCTGATTTGATGAAAATCATGGGTCGCTTTGCAGTTCCGTACTTCCTACGGGCAAAATGTTCTGCGCCACTCGATTGAGGTTGCCAAATTGGCTGGAGTTATCGCTGGAGAGTTGGGTGAAAATGTGAACTTGGCTCGCCGTGCTGGTTTCCTCCATGATATTGGCAAGGGCTATCGACCGAGAAGTAGAAGGCAGCCACGTGGAAATCGGAACAGAGTTGGCTCGTAAGTATAAGGAACATCCAGTTGTTATCAATACCATTGCTAGCCACCACGGTGATGTAGAGGCTGAGAGCGTCATTGCAGTCATTGTTGCGGCAGCGGATGCCCTGAGCGCAGCTCGTCGAGGAGCTCGTAGTGAGTCGCTGGAAAGCTACATCAAAGCGATTGCATGATTTGGAAGAAATTGCGAACAGCTTTGAAGGAGTTAAGACAAGCTTTGCCCTTCAAAGCAGGGTCGTGAAATCGAATCATGGTCGGTCCAGAGAAAAATCAAGGATGATAAGATTACAATCTTGGCGCATGATGTACGTGAAAAGATTGAAAATAACTTGGAGTATCCAGGGAAATATCAAGGTCACAGTCATTCGTGAAATGCGAGCAGTTGATTATGCAAAATAAAAAGGTTGAGACATTTGTCTCGACCTTTTTGTATTTATTTTAAATAGTAGTAAACTGTCAGCGTTTGGCGAAGCTGGCTTGAACAATGCTCGACTAATCTTAGCTACCTGTCTCAGCAGGACTTCACCCTTGCCCTCTACAAGATCATCAATCAGATTAACAATCCATCTTTCTTGGTCATGATGAGAAATTGAGAGAAGGAACTTGAGACACAATAAGGATACGAGAGAAAAGCCAGATAATAGGAGCTTTCAGTACTGTATCCTTGTTTTTTATCGTGAAATCGAATAATTAGGTCTAGAAGAAAAAGAATTAAGGTGTGTGTAAATTTAAAGAGTCTCATATTTTCTTGCAAAAGAAGATATAAGACTTTTGACATTTTAGTTTATATGATAAGCCATGACTATAAAATCAAAAAACGTCATAGAGTTTTAGGAGAAAGTTATGGCTACTGCTTTTACTACTGAAGAAAAAAAGTAATGTAGAAAGAAATTACATGAAGTTGCAAAGGAATGTCTGCAAAGATATGGGGTTAAGAAAACCACAGTTGATCAGATGGCAGCAATGGTAGATATTTCCCAAAGGTTCTTTTATAATTTTTATCCCTCAAAAGAAATGTTATTTTTTTGCGGTCTTAGAAGAATATCAAATAGATGTTATGAATCGTCTGACAGAACAATTAGCTATGGAAGCCAAGATAGATACAAATCGTCTGGTGAGAGTTACTTTTATGATTTGTATCAAGATTTTCGATACTCATTTATGTATACCATATTTAAAAATCATGAAATGGAATTACTCGTAAGAAAATTGCCAAAAGAGGCGATAACAAATCATCATCTGATAGATGATAGGATGGATTATTGTGTCCCGAATCAACATTAGAGAAAATGTATCGGTAGAAATCGTCTCTGCTTTATTTAGAACGATTGCTATGACTATTCTACACATCGAGGAAATCGGCGAAAAACAATTTGATACTACATTGAAGTTAGTCATACAAGGAGTTGTGGAACAAATTACTAAGGAGGATAGGTAATGGTGCAAGAAGCAATTAGAACCGTAAACCTTTTCTAAAAAGATATGGAACAAAAATGTTGTCAACAACTTGAATCTATCGATAAAACCTAGTGAAATAGTAGGTTTTTTAGGACTAAATGGTGCTAGGAAAACAACGACGATGAGAATGATGCTAGGATTGATAAAAATCTACATCAGGAGAATGTTATATTCAAGGAAAAAAAGTTAGATCTGAATAATTTAGAACTTCGAAACGAAATAGGTTATATTATTGAGACGCCTTATTCTTATCCAGACTTAACTGTGAGAGAAAATTTAGAAATCGTTGGTAAATTAAGAGGGGTTAATAGAGATAATATTGACTGGGTAATTGAAAAATTAAAAACTAAAAGCAATATGAACATAAACAGGAGAAGCATCTTTCTTTAGGAAATGTTGCGCGTTTAGGAATTGCAAAAAGCGATTATTCATAAAACCCAAAAATTCTAATTCTTGATGAGCCGACAAATGGATTAGATCCTTTTTGGAGTTCTTGAAGTGAGAGAGCTGTTAAAGGAATTGGCAAAATAATCTAGGTACAACTGTTCTTATTTCCAGTCATAATCTAGAGGAAATATCCAAAATTGCTACTAGGATAGTTATTGTGCATGAGGGCAGACTTATAAGAGAAGTTGAAAGCAATGAATTAGAGCAGTACTTAGAAAAAGAGGTTACTAGTAAGTGGCTCTAATAATAAAGCTATGAAAGAAGTATTATCTAACCATGGCTATCAGGTAAACATTCAATCAGACAAAGAAAATAATATCGATTTCTTAGAACTAATTGATACAAAATCTGTGGAATATCCGGAAGAAATTGCTACATTGCTAGTTAATGCAGGTTATCCACCCAAATCGCTGGCTGTTGAAAAAGAAAAATTTAGAGCATTATTTCTTAAGAATACTGAATGACTATCATGGAGGAATTTCGAATGAAAAAGCTTAGTTCCTGTATTTTAATTGAATGGAGAAAGTTAATAAAATCAAAACTTTCCATCGTAACTGCTTGTTCTATCTGTTTAGTTCCTTTTTATTGTTGGGTTGTTTGCAACTATGATGAAAATATCCAGAGAATTTCAAAAATCTTGGTTTGATTTCTGCAAAAATGGAAATGATGAGGATAACAGACTGGTCGTCGTACTTAATGACCGTATCACAAGTCATTTCTGTTGGGGGATTGCTCATTTTTTTGGATTTACAGCATCTTGGATTTTTGGTAGAGAATATTCTGATAAAAACGATGATAGACCTATTAGCACTCCCGATAAAAAGAGATACAATCGTATTATCCAAGTTTATCGTTATCGCTCTATGGAGCTATATTCTATCAATTTTTGCACTTTTATTGGGATTATTAGCTGGCAATCTGATTGGACTTGAGGGTGGGAGCTTAACGGTGATTTTCAAAGGTATACTTACTTTTGGTTATTGTACTACTCTTACGATCGTACTCTCTACTCCAGTGGCTTTTTGCTTGTTTAGGCCGAGGATATTTGTCACCATTGGCATTTATTATTTTTACAATTATTTTTTTCTCAGCTTGGTTCTGCTCTTAACCTTGGGAAATACATTCCATGGGCGATTCCTGCACTCGCAAGTGGTATTGCAGGAAAAGCACTATTGAATTTTTGGGAGCATTGTCAGTTTATTTGGGGGTAAGTATTCTAGGTCTTATCGCAACAATAGCTTGGTGGAGGTATGCTGATTACGATTAAAATGAAGTGATGAAAATGCTAATAACACAAAGCCAAGTCTGATTCATTTCAAATCAAAACAACCCCTCCTGTTCAGATTGAAGAACAAGAGGGGTTATTTATGACAATCGAAAGTTTTGGGGGAGAGGGACTATGTGAGTATCGTTGGCCTAAATGCAAATATAGTTTCTAATATACGTGATTGGGAAAAATGACCTTTATCTTTGATAAGTTAAGTGTCAAACCGTTCTCAGATGGTAGTTTTAGCACAAGGTAAAATCCCGTTGTTATGGCATTAGTCAGGTGAGGGACAAAATTCAAAAAAGATGTTTGGTCTGAACTTTTTCCAGCAGTGATCGGATTAAAAAGAGGCTAAGGATAAAGTGCAGGAGGATAGGGTAGAAATACCAAGGATTACTGATGAATTGGGATCCCTCAATAGGTAAGTGTAGGGCAGCAGAATCTGCCCAGACAGGAAAAAAGCAAGACAATCGCAGTCATGGTCAGAATCAGAAATAGCAAAGATTAAAAGATGGTGTTAGAAAAATTACTTCATAAGGACCTGTTCTCCACCTTGATAAAAATAACGGTCTTCTCCCAGCTCGATCAGCTCGACAGGCTGAGGATAGAAACGGTCCATGATTTCTTTGCGAAAAATGTCCTCTTTAGGGACCTTGGGCTATGATTTCACCTTCTTTTAGGAGCAAGACATGATCCATAGCAGCAGTGATTTCCTCACATGGTGGGTGACATAGAGGATGGTTGGAGCCTGCTCCATCTGCGTAATTTTGCCAATCTGTTCCAGCAGGCGCTCGCGGGCAAAGAGATCCAGACCGCTGGTCGCTTCATCTAGGATAAGCAGTTCTGGCTTTTCCATGAGACTGCGCGCAATCAGCAAGAGCTGCTTTTTCCCCTTGAGATAGACTGATGTAGCTCCGGCTAATCAAATCTTGTCCGCCAATGGAGGCCAGCATTTCCCTAGCTTGGTTTTAGCTCAGTTTGCCCGTAAGGAGCGTAGAGAATACTGCTTTTATACTTGCCTGTCAGGACGATTTCTTCAGCAGTGAGATGGCTGGGCAGGCGCTCAGCAATGAAGGAGCCGACTACTCCAATCTTGGTTCGTAGCTGAGGAATGTCGCCGGCACCAAATTCCGTATCGAGAACCGTCACCTTGCCCCTGGGTCTTCCAATGTTCAGCCATGAGTAATCGCAGGAGAGTAGATTTTTCCCTGAACCGTTGAGACCGAGAATGGCCCAATGCTCTCCCTTTTTCACCTGCCAGTTGAGATCTTTTAATATGGTTCGGCCTTGTTTAGCCAAAGCTTTACATTTTTCCAGTTTGATAATTTTTCCATTTTTACTCTCTTTCGTTAAAAACTCCTTTATTATAACAAAAATTTAGGAAAAAAATAACCGATAGGAGGAGGCAGATGTTTTATAAAAAGTAAGCTGATGTAGGTCCTTTTTGCTAACGATAATCTTCTTTTATCCCCGTATCGTTGGCGGTGTAATGAAGGTCTATCCTATTACCATCATGGTGCTCTTGCTCTTATCCAGCAAATATCCATGGCGTGTTGGGGATGATTGTGACAATCCCGACTTATTCTATCCTCAAGGAAATCGCTGAGTTCTTGGTTAATCGCTATGATAATCACAAGAAAACCCAGCAGCAGAAGAAGAAGGAAGAGTTTGGAATTATTAATAAATAAGGATGGGTTTGGGAATCGATTGATTCCAGATTTCTCGATACTAGAAAAATAAGACGGAAGAAGGGCCTTCCGTCTTATTTTCATTATGTCTTCAAGTCAGTTTTTCTCGTAGAGAAAAAACAAGAAAACTACTCACAGCTAAGCTGGTGGCTACCAAGGCTTTTGAGCTTTCATTTCTTTTTCCTAGTAGAATCTATTTGTTCAGGTAAGACAAAGGAGGAAAAAGAATTGGCTAAAATCAGTTGCTGTTTATCACATACCAAATGGATGTGCAAATATCATATCATCTTTACTCCCAAGTATCGCAGAAAAATCATTTACTACAAAAGATGATGCCAGATCATGTTCACATGCTTGTCTTGATCCCTCCAAAACTTTCGAATTTTGATTTCACGGGATATTTGGTAAATATGTAAGTACCGTTGACCTAAACGGAAAGGCAGTTGCCAAATAGATTCGGATTGGGAAAAACAACATTGTCCTTGAAAAGTTAAGTGTCAAAGCGTACGAGGATCCGTTCTCAGATGGTAGTTTTAGAACAAGATAAAAGCCCGTTTTTACGGGCATTAGTTAAGTAACAATAGCTATTTTCCTGCTATCTATTAGACCAGGTTCTTGGTAGGAATAGAAGCAGGATAGGATAGATTTCTAAACGTCCTGCAATCATGGCAAGAGAGAGGAGGAATTTAGAAAATGGGCTATAGATAGAGAAGGTATCGGTTGTCCCAATCATTGGTCCGATATTATTGAAACAGCTGATGACAGCACTGGTAACAGTCATTAGATTGTTATTGTCAGACTGATGATGAAAATCAAAGCTGCGATAATCAAAATATAAACAGCCAAATATTTAAGAACCTTGTGTTGGGTATCTTTATCCAAAAACAGCGCCGTTGATATGCATGGTTAGAACGCGGTTTGGAGAAAGCGTGGAAAGGATTTGGTTTTTAGCGATACGGCCGATGATAATGGCACGGATTACTTTGAAACCGCCAGCGGTGGAGCCAGCAGAACCTCTAAACACATGAGCAGCAGCAGAATGACTTGTGAGAATAGGGCCACTGTACGGTATCTCCATAGCCGAATCCTGTCGTAGTAATGATGTTGGAAACTTGGAAAAATGAAATTTCTAAGCTTTTAGCAAATTCCCCGTAAACATGGAGGAACATTGAAGCTGATCAAAATAGTGGCAGTGAGGACAATCCAGAGATAGCCTTTCAACTCCTCATCATGAAAAACAGGCTTTAAATCTTCGAATCAAGAGATAATAGTAGAGATTGAAGTTTACCCCAAAGGTCAGAACGCCGAAGCTGACAAGGTAGGTGATTAGAGAACTGTAGCAGTGGGCAATTCCGTCGTTAAAGACAGTGAAGCCTCCCGTACCAGCCGTTCCCATTGCGATGACGATACTATCAAAGAGTGGCATGCCAGCTAGGAAATAAAGTAAGGCAAAAAGGGCAAAGAGCGCCAGATAGATAATGTAAAGAATCTGGGCGGTGTTTCTTAATTTCGACACAACCTTGCCAAAAACTGGTCCAGGAACTTCCGCTTTCATAACCTCTAAGTGGCCATTTTTGGCATTGTCCATGATAGCTAAGGCAAAGACCAGCACCCCATTCCTCCGATCAAGTGGGTAAAACTACGCCAAAAGAGGAGGGAGTGGGAAAGGACAGATACATCATTTAAAAATCGTAGCACCAGTAGTGGTAAAGCCAGAGCTGACTTCAAAGAAAGCATCAATTAGATTAGGAATCTGGCCAGAAAAGACAAAAGGTAGAGCGCCAAAGAAGGACCAGAGAATCCAGCAAAGGGCAACAATCAGTACCCCTTCCTTGGTGTAAATGTGGGCATCTTTAGGTTTTAAAAGGCTGAACCTAATCCACCCAAAATCACTAAAATAATCATTGTCGCGCCGATCGAAAGGAAGACTTCAAGATCTTTCATGGTAGATCAGGGCAACGATTGTTGGAACCAACAAGAGGGCTGCTTCGATGAGCAGGAGTTTGGAGAGGAGAAAGCGAATCATAGATCTATTCATGGGGCTACCTCTCTAACAAATCGTAAATCTTATCGATGTTTTGAATCAAGGTTGTCACGATGATCTTATCTCCGACTTCCAAATAGTCATCTCCACTTGGGAAGATGGCTACGCCTTTGACGAATGATAGCAGCAATCAGCACCCCTGTTCCTTAACTTGAGCTGAGAAAGAGGCTGTTCGACCATTTTATTTCCTTCATTGATCTGGAATTGGAGCGTTTCAATCTGACCATTTGCTACATGGTGTAAGGCTTCTAGGCTGGAGAATTGCGCGTTATTCCGTCCGCGGATAAAGTGCATAATGGTATCAACAGCAATCCCTTTTGGCGTGACAATACTTGCGAAGTCTTGATTGTCAATAATCTCGAGGAGACTTGTCCGGTTGATCTTGGTAATGTTTTTGAACTCCAAGATTGTTGAGGAACATTGAGGTGATGATATTTTCTTCATCGACGCCTGTCAGAGTAGCTATTGCATCGTAATGCGCAGCTCTTTCCTCGAGTAGAATATCTTGGCTGTACCGTCTCCATTGACCACGTAGAGCTCAGGGAATTCTTGGCTGAAGAACTCTGCTCGCTGGCGATTGATCTCGACGACCTTGAGCTCAATCTTGCTATTTTTGAGAATATTTAAGAGATAATAGGCAATCTTACCTGCCCCAATAATCATGAGGCTCTTGATGACCCTTGGTCGGATTTTTATTGTGGAAGCGGACAATTTCTGAACGATTTCCAGTTAGGAAGATTTTTATCAGATGGCTGCAAGGTGAAATCACCATCTGGAATGCTGAGTTTGCCTTCTCTCTCAATAGCACAGATAATAACGTGGGGAAATGCTTCCTAAATTGCGAGAGATTCATTTGGCAGAGATGACTTTCTGGCTTGATTTTAAACTCCATCAAGGTTACTCGGCCATTGGCAAAATGCTCCAATGACAGGGCGTTAGGAAAAATCAATAATATTGGCAATATAACGAGCAGCTAGGAGTTCAGGATTGACCATCAGAGAGAAGCCTAGAATATTTTTTCTTTAAAATAAGCATTAGAATATTCAGGATTTCTCACGCGGACAATGGTTTCTTTGGCTCCCATTTTCTTTGCGAGAACGGCTGAAACCATGTTGACCTCATCCTGCTCAGTCATGGCAATAAAAAGATATCGCAGTGGGCGACATCTGCCTGCTCCAAGATTTTAAAATTCGCACCATTTCCAACGATGCCCATAATATCGTAACGTTTTTGTAATATGATTTAGAACAGCTTCATTTTGTTCAATTAAAACGACATCATGCTTTTTCAGCAACGAGCGAGCGACAAAGGGCGGCTCCGACCTTCCCGCTTCCGACGACGATAATTTTTCATATTATTCCTCCCGAATATGTATCTATCATACCTTTTTATATAAAAATTTCATCTATAAATCTCAATAAAGTCGTTTTTACAGAATAGTAAGCTATTTCAAAAGAAATCCTACAAAAATCTCACTTTTTGAGGTCATTTTTGTTGACTTGTCGGAAGAAAATGATATACTAGGAAAGTACCCTCATTGATTTACATCAAACCTGTTGTGATGTAAGTTAATGATGCCTTAACCACGCTGTTTGCTGAGCTTGACTCCGGGCAGTGTGGCTATTTTTATTCTAATGAAAAATCAGGAAAAATCATGTCTCAGCAAAATCATATCGTCCTTTTTGAACCACAAATTCCACAGAATACCGGCAATATTGCTCGTACTTGCGCAGCGACCAATTCTCCTCCATATCATCAAGCCCATGGGCTTTCCTATTGACGACCGTAAGATGAAGCGGGCTGGACTGGATTATTGGGATAAGCTGGATATTAGCTTCTATGAGAGTCTGGATGACTTTATGGAGCAGATGGACGGACGGCTCTATCTGATTTCTAAGTTTGCCGAGAAGGTCTACTCGGAGGAGAATTTCTCAGCAGAAGGGCCACATTATTTCAGTGTTTGGTCGTGAGGATACAGGCTTACCAGAGGAATTTATGCGCCAGCATCCAGAAAAAGGCCTTGCGCATTCCCATGAATGACCAGCATGTCCGCAGCTTAAATGTCTCTAATACGGTCTGCATGATTGTTTACGAAGCCTTGCGGCAGCAGAACTTTGCAGGGCTGGACTTGGTACATGAGTATGAAGCGGATAAGTTGAGTAAAAGAAAAATAGTTGAATTGAAATAATATTTATTACATCAATCAAAAAGCTTGCTCTGGCAGGCTTTTTGTTATAGATAAGAGTGTCTTCAGGGCAGGGTGAAATTCCCGACCGGCGGTAAGTTTGACTAGCTATTTTAGCTTTCTCGTCGTTGTCTTGTCTCGATATACTTTTAAGTATGATCTTCGACTGCGACGCCCAGATAAATCTAAAAATATCTTAGCCAAATAAGTCCGCGAGCGAAAGCTGATGTGGTGCGATTCCACAACCGACAGTATAGTCTGGATGGGAGAAGACGAAAGGCGTTATTGCCTGGCCGGTTGGTCGTTTTAATTTTATTTTAAGGGGTATTTTTATATACTCTTATAAATTCTGAAAAGGATTTTTCGGGCCTTGTGTTAACAGCCTTCCAGCTTCTCTAATTTTTTTATAAATTGGAGGAACCTGTTATGACAAATACGCGCAAAATGGCGATAGTTGCGGCTTTTATCTGCACTATCTTTCCTGCTCATGTTCTATCAAAATCCCCTTTGGTAGCCGATTTTCTAAAATTGGATTTTTCGATTATTCCGATTTTATTAGCCTTGGTTCTCTTGGATTTTAAGAGTTCTGTAGCAGTTCTGCTCATCCGCTCTGTTTTAAAATTGTCCTTAAATGGTCATGGAGGAAACCTTGATCGGTTTGCCAATCAATATTGTGGCGATTCTGGTCTATGTCATCTTCTTTTGCTCTTTTCTGGGAAAAAGAAGAGAGATTTGATGAGCTATCTGCTTTGCATCTTTCCTAGGAATTCTTTCCTTGACTGCAAGTATGCTAGCGCTGAATGCTTTTTATGCCATTCCGCTTTATGCTCGTTTTGCAAACTTTGATATCGGTCAGATGATTGGTGTAAGTAAGTATCTGCTGACCATGATTGTTCCCTTTAACCTATTAGAAGGAGTAATCTGGGCGGTGGCTTTCTGGCTGATTTACACGCTTTTGACGCCCGTTCTAAAACGCTATGAAAAATAAACAATCTTATCTAACAAAGGGCTCTTTTGCCCTTTTACTTTTCGTCATACTAGGCTACATGGTCAAGTTTTTATCCAGAGCAGCTAACCAGCTTTGACACTCGATTCAGACCTGGCTGCGGGGAGACTTGCCTGTAGCTTTTGACATTTTTAAACTGGTCACCAGTTTCATTGACCCACTAGGAATTATTATCTGGGTGTCTGCCCTTGTCCTATTTTTTTCCTTTATAAAAATGGAAGCTGGAAGCTGCCTTGCTGGCGGGAAATCTGGTCTTACATGGGATTTTGATTAAGCTGATTAAACTCGTCTCACCACAGAAGTCGGCCCAGTATTTTTGCATTTGGTCGAAGAGGGAGGCTATTCTTTCCCAAGTGGGCATGCCATGGCGACAGCCATTGTGGTGGGGACTTTGATCATTATCGTCCAGCAACGGATGCAAAATCAACAAATTAAGCGTCTGGTACAGGGCTTGCTCTTGCTCTTTTATCTTGACCATTATGGCATCCAGAGTCTATCTGGGCGTGCACTACCCGACGGATGTTATTGGAGGAGCCTTGATGGGCTTTGCCATTCTCAATATCGAATTTCCTTTTTATGACAAGCTGCGCTTTCAATGGCGCTTCACGGAAAGCAGAAATAAATAGAGATGAGAAAGGTTGGCTTTTGCTGACCTTTTTGTCTTGACAAAGAAAGTCTCTTTCTTTAAGATAGAGCAAGTAAGATCAGGAGGTGGTATCCGTTTTGAATCCAGAAATCATCAAGTCGGTTTTTAGCTCTTGTGGATGAGATTCCTGCTGGGCGCGTGGCGACCTATGGTCAGATTGCCCGTTTGATTGGGCGGCCTAAAAACGCCCGATTGGTGGGAAAGATCCTCAGTCAGACTGAGCTTTATGGCGGCAAGCATCCTTGCCATCGGGTGGTCAATGCGACAGGGCGTCTGGCACCAGGCTGGGAAGAGCAAGCGCACTTGCTTTGGGCAGAGGGAGTGGACTTGAAGGCCAATGGCTGTGTGGACCTCAAGCATTATCAGTGGGAGCGATGAGTTTCTTCTTTCTTGATGAAAGAGGAAATTTTTGTTTCTAGGTCCTTTTTGTGGTAGAATGGAAGGCATGAAATCTTACAATGCTTTGAATGATTATTATCGAAAACTTTTTGGAGAAAAGACTTTTAAAGTGCCCATCGATGCAGGCTTTGACTGTCCCAATCGGGATGGTACGGTAGCGCATGGAGGCTGTACTTTCTGTACTGTTTCGGGTTCTGGTGATGCCATCGTGGCGCCTGATGCGCCCATTCGCGAGCAGTTCTATAAGGAAATTGACTTTATGCACCGCAAGTGGCCAGATGTTCGCAAGTATCTGGTCTATTTCCAGAACTTCACCAATACCCATGAGAAGCTTGAGGTGATCCGTGATCGTTATGAGCAAGCCATCAACGAGCCAGGCGTTGTTGGACTTAATATCGGACTCGGCCCGACTGTTTGCCTGATGAAACCACTCGCCTGCTTGGCTGACCTGTCCGAGCGTATGCATGTGACCGTGGAACTGGGGCTTCAGACCACTTATGAGGAAACTTCAGACCTCATCAACCGCGCCCATTCTTATGAGCTTTATGTGGAGACGGTCCAGCGCGTTCGTAAGCTAGCTCCCAAGGCGGAGATTGTCTCTCACTTTGATTAACGGTCTGCCGGGAGAGACCCATGAGATGATGCTGGAGAATGTCCGCCGCTGTGTGACGGACAATGACGATTCAGGGAATCAAGCTTCACCTACTCCACTTGATGACCAATACCCGTATGCAGCGGGATTATCATGAGGGCGACTGCAGCTGCTCAGTCAGGAGGAGTATGTCTCCATCATCTGCGACCAGCTGGAGATTATCCCTGAGCATATAGTCATCCACCGTATCACAGGCGATGCTCCGCGAGATATGTTGATTGGGCCTATGTGGAGCCCTCAATAAATGGAAGTTCTCAATGCCATCGAGGCAGAAATGCGTCGTCGTGGCGGCAAGCAAGGCTGTAAAGCAAAGGAGCAGAGATTCGTATGTTAAGACCCTTACAGATGGCCCATGCCTTTTTGGCAGAAGTCATGACCAAGGGAAGATACCGTGGTGGATGCAACTATGGGCAATGGGCACGATACCCTCTTTTCTGGCCTGTTGCCAAGCAAGTCTATGCTTTTGACATTCAGGAGCAGGCTGTGGAAAAAGACTCGCCAGCGCTTGGCAGAGGCTGGCATTGAATAATGTTCAGCTAATCTTATCCGGCCATGGACTTTGGACCAATACACGGACCATTTCAAGGCTGCTATTTTTAATCTGGGCTACTGCCTTCGGCGGACAAGTCTGTCATTACCTGCGACCCTGATACGACGCTGGAAGCTTTGAAAAAGTCTGTCAAGGCTTAGAAAAAGGCGGTCGCGCAGCTATCATGATTTCACTACGGGCATGAAGGTGGTGAAGTTGAAAAAGATGCGGTGCTAGACTTCGTCAGTCAGCTGCCCCAGCAGGACTTCACTGTTGCCCTTTACAAGACCATCAATCAGATTAACAATCCGCCTTTCTTGGTTATGATTGAGAAATTAAAAGGAAAATAAGATTCCAAGATTGCTAAAAACTTTCTAAGGAATCATTTGGAGAAAAATGGATAAACAATATTTGCATGAAAAATTAGCTGGTTTACGAAACAAATACGTCGAGTCTGCCAATGAAGAAACGAATGCTGGCTTTTTGGACGAGGCCAAAATGAATAAAAAAATGTTGCGAATCAAGAAAAAATTGGTGAATCTAGAGATGGAGCGCTGCCAAAAGATGATTGAGCACCGCGATCTATCCAAAAATTGATCAAAAGATTTCAGCGCAAAAAGAATTGTTTAAAGAGTGCTGCCAGCAAAAGATAAAGGAGGTTCAAAAGTGGAAATCCTTCTCTATACGATTGTTTTTGCTCTTATTGGTTGTATCGAATGTGACCAATCGCTTGCTGCCCCAGCTTCCTCTACCTCTAGTGCAAATTGTGCTGGGGATTTCGCTTGGTTTTCTCCTTCCTCAGGGAAATTTCATTTAGATACAGAGTATTTTTGGCCTTGGTAATCGGGCCATTGCTCTTTCGGGAGGCTGAAGAAAGCAATATTACCAGTATTCTCAAGCACTGGCGAATCATTTTGTATTTGATTTTTCCAGTTATCTTTATTTCAACGCTTGGTTTTGGGCTATCTGGCTCATCTTCTCTGGGCTGCTTTTGCCCTATGGCTGCCTGTGTTGCCGTAGGAGCCGCTTTGGGTCCGACAGACTTGGTTTGCCTTTTGCTTCCCTATCAGAACGTTTTTCCTTCCCCAAGCGGGTGAAAATATCCTAAAGGAGAGGATTGCTCAACGATGCGTCTGGCCTAGTTGCTTTTCGTGTGGCTCTTTGGCACCGGACTGCAGGAAGTTTTTCCCTAGGAAAAGCTAGTATTTCCTTAGTTCTTTCCATTATCGGTGGTTTTGCCGTCGGGATGGCCAGCGCAGCTCTTAATCGCTGGTTGCATAAACTGTTGATGAGTGCCCAGTATCAGATATTGCTAGTGAGCTCTTGCTGGAGCTGAGCCTACCCTTGGTTACCTTCTTTTTAGCAGAGGAGATTCATGTCTCAGGGGATTATTGCAGTGGTCGTCGCAGGTATCTTAGGCTAGCCGCTTCAAGCGGATAACGCTTCTGAAGCCCGTGTGGATTCGGTTACAGAAACCATCTGGAATACAGTGAACTTTATGCTCAATGGTTCTGTCTTTATCATTTTAGGAATAGAGCTGGAGATGATTGCAGAGCCAATCTTAAAGAGCCCGATTTACGATAATCTCATACTCATGAGCATTGTCCTTCTGACTTTCCTACTCTTTGCCCCTTCGGTTTGTCATGTTGTTCACTTTTTACTTCATTCGAATCAGAAGATTGCACAAGAATGTTGGAAACTACCTGGAAGGAAAATGCTGCTACTGACCTTTTCAGGTGTAAAAGGAACCGTCTCCATTGCGACTATTCTTTGATTCCGAGTCAGCTTGAGCAGGCCTATCCTTTGCTACTTTTTCTTGGTGGCAGGTGTCACCTTTTCTTAGCTTTCTGACAGGTTTGCTCACTCTTCCTCATCTGTCTGAGGAAAAAGAAGATGAAAACGAAGACCTGATGGCATATTGCTATTTTAAATGAAGTGGTGAGTGAGCTGGAAGCAGGCCTCAAGCAAACCAAGGCTAAGGCACCTCTCTATGCGGCTATTGACAATTACCATGGTCGTATCGAAAACCTAATCCTTGAACAGGAAGACAAGGCTACTCAGCGAGACTTGGCAGCTCTGGAAATTATTGATTTTGAGTATCGAAAATGATGGTTTGGAGCAAGCTTTTGAGGAAGGAAAAATCAGCGATCGTAGCTATCATCTTTATCAGCGTTACCTACATAATATTGAGCAGGGCATCAATCGAAACTTAGTTTCTCGCTTTACCTATATGTTTTCGTTACACTGCGCGTATTGCGTATGTTGCTCCATGAGATCGTCACCTCTTGGTGCTAGATGGCGCTCTTGAGGCAGGGTGGAGCTAAGCATCTAACTGCTGAGGATATGGAGGATATAGCAGAGCTTTATCTGTCCAATACCGAAGTCATTATCTGAAAGTTTGGAACATCTAAAAAGGCATCTATAAGCCTTCTCTCATTACTTTTTTGCAGGAATCTCGACTAAGGGAAACGGAGATCATCGGTAGTGGTGCCTTCGTCGAGCGTGTTATTGCGCGATTCAAGCCCAATAACATCTCAGAAATAATCTGGGGCTATTATTTTGAGAGAGAAAAATTATCTTTGAATATGAGAAAAAGAAATTGATCTCAAGTAGCTATGCTAAACGCTTGCGCCAAAATGTCAATAATTTAGAAAATTACTCACTGAAAGAAAGAGCCACTACTCTACCTTATGACATGGTTAATTATGCTAGAGAGCGCCAGAAGATAAGGCTATCCAGTGAGCTCCTAAAAATTAAATAGAATTCAAAAAGAGAACGGAATACTTTATCCGTTCTCTTCTTGCTTGTTTTTAAAAGTTTATCAAGACGCAGCGCTAAAAATCAGTTAGCTTTTGGCTTTCATCGAGCTTGGTTTTTCTGCTTCAGCCTTTTTGGCTGACTTGATAAGAATCTTGCCATTGCTGGTCATGATAGCTTTGAGATCTTTTTCGCTTGGATTTTCCAGATAGAAGTCAGTAATAGCATCTTCCGATATGGTCCTGAATGGTACGGCGCAGTGGGCGAGCGCCCATTTTTGGATCGTAGCCAAGATCAACCAATTTTTCTTTGACTTTCTCTGTAACATCCAGATGAATGTCGTTGGTTGCCAAGCGCTGGTTGACATCGTCCAGCATGAGGTTGACGATCTGCAGCAGGTTGTCCTTGCTGAGTGGCTTAAATTCGATGATGCCGTCAAAGCGGTTCATAAACTCAGGACTGAAGAAGTTACCCAGCTCACCCAAGACGGAATTGGTGCGGCCTTCACGAGCTGCCCCAAAGCCAACGCTGGCTTTCAGCCTTGCCTCGTTCCGGCATTGGATGTCATGATGATAATGGTGTCCTTGAAGCTGACGGTCCGACCTTGACCATCGGTCAGGCGGCCATCATCCAGAACCTGCAGGAACATGTGCATAACGTCAGGATGGGCCTTTTTCTACCTCATCCAGTAGAATGAGCGAGTATGGATTGCGGCGGACGCGCTCAGTCAATTGACCAGCTTCATCATAGCCGACATAGCCCGGAGGGGCACCGACCAGCTTGACCACGCTGTGTTTCTCCATGTATTCCCACTCATATCAAAGCGAATCATGCTGTCAGCAGAGCCAAAGAGCTCAATGGCCAGTTGCTTAGAAAAGCTCAGTCTTACCGACACCAGTTGGTCCGACAGAGAAAGCTACCGATTGGGCGATTAGGACTTCCTAGTCCGATCGATTCCGGCGGATGGCCTTGGCAATCTTATCACAGCATCGTCTTGACCGATGACATGGGCTTTTAGGTCGCTAGCGAGATTGACCAGTTGAGACTGCTCTTTGAGGTCGCCAACTGGGATATTGGTCTTTTGCTCTACAATGTGCTCAATTGTTTTTCTCGCTGATAATTGGAATATCGTTATCCAGCACGCTCGTCTTTTTGGAGTTCCTTGTATTTGGCAATCTGATCGCGGAAGTAAGCCGCTTTTTCAAAGTCTTCGTCGCGAGTCGCCTGAGCCTTGAGGTTTTCGGCCTCAATCAGACGTTGGTCAATGACTTTAGGATCAACAAAGTTGAGGTCAGATTCATCTTAGAGCCTGCTTCATCCAAGAGGTCAATAGCCTTGTCTGGCAGGAAGCGGTCTGGATGTAGCGGTTGGAGAGAGGGCAGCTGCTTCAATGGCCGCGTCTGTGTACTTTACATGATGGTAGTCTTCGTATTTTTCTGAATCCCTTTGAGGATGGTGATTGTTTCTTCTACTGTTGGCTCATCTACCTTAACGGTGCATGCTGGCGCTCGAGGGCAGCATCCTTCTCAATGATACGGTATTCATTGAGAGTGGTCGCTCCAACCATTTGGAGTTCGCCACGAGCCAGAGCTGGTTTAAGAATGTTTCCAGCGTCCATATTGCCATCGCCAGCTGAGCCCGCTCCGACGACGTTTCATGGATTTCATCAATAAAGAGAATGACATCTTGACGAGAACGAATCTCGTCCATGAGCTTCTGCATCCGCTCTTCAAAATTGGCTACGGATACCAGTCCCTTGTACTAGGGCTGACAACGTCTGGGCGGATAACTTCCTGTGGAGTTTGTGAGGTGCGTCCCATCCCACAATTTTTCTGGCCAAGCCTTCCACCACGGCTGTTTTTCCGACACCGGGTTCCCCGATAAGGACAGGATTGTTCTTGGTGCGGCGGTTGAGGATTTCAATAACACGAGTAATCTCTTCGATCCCCGACCGATGACAGGGTCAATTTCTCCTTTACGGGCGATCTCAGTCGCATTGATACCAAACTCTTCTAGGAGACCTTTTTGGCTTTTGCGGAGCCTGCTGGCGTGCTCCGCCTCCATGATTGGAATTGCCACCACAGCCACTGCCACCGTAGCCTCCTCCAGATTGAGTTGAGCGGGATATTTGGATTGGTTCTTGGGGGTTGAAAATTACTAAGACTGTTAAAGAAATCGTCAATAGGATCAATTCCTTGGTTGTTAGCCTGAGTCAGTCCTCGAAAAAGAGCTATTATTAGGGTCTGTCTTCATGATTTGATAGCAGTTTTGACAAAGGTCAATCTGCTGTTTATTTCCGTTTACATTTGTATAGAGATGGATGGTTGATTCATTGATTTTACAATTTTTGACAAAGCATATTCTACCTCTTTTCTTTGGGTCGTAGATCCACCTATTTTTAAATGGTCAAAAGATAGTCAAAGTATTATAGTTTTCATTATATCAGTATTCTTGTACAATGCAAGAATTTACTACAAAATCCTCCCTGAGACTGATTTTTGAGAAATTATAGCGCGAAAAAGAGAAAAATGGTCTTTACTGGTATTTCAGTTTCTTTTTATGGTAAAATAGGAGAGAAGCAAGTAAATAGGAGAAATAAATGGAATCACATTTAGTTAGAATCATCAATCGTTTGGAAGCTATGCGCTAAAGATGGTGGAAATTTAAAACGTAATTTTTGAACGTGAAGGAGTAGTTGTTGCCGAAGTGGCGTACAGCTACGACGAAGAAAAATGGACCAATTTTTACGCTGCGTGATGTGGCAGCGCGTGAGACTTTATACTTTCGATAGTATGACTTGATTTTTGCCATGGAAATTTATGAATTATTATACTAAAAAGCAGGCTTCTGCTTTTTATTTTGCTCGTCAAGCTCAGTCTTTAATCTTATAACTTTATATAAGAAAAATGTATAAGTGGGACAGAAGGATTTCTGATATAATGAATAAATATAGTGAAAAGAAATGAGAAAAGAATGGCAAACATTATTGACGGGAAAGCTTAGCGAGAAAAGCTTCAAGCGAAACTTGCAGAAAAACAGCAAAGTTAAAGCAGAGACAGGTCAGGAACCTGGTTTAGTGGTGATTCTGGTGGGCGACAATCCAGCCAGTCAGGTTTATGTGAGAAATAAAGAGCGATCTGCTCTCAGCTGCAGGCTTCCGCAGTGAAGTTGTGCGCCTGCCTGAGTCAACGAGTCAGGAAGAATTGCTGACCTTGATTGCTACAAATATAATCAGGATCCAGCTTGGCACGGAATCCTAGTCCAGCTTCCTTTGCCAGCCCGACATTGACGATGAAGCGGTTTTTATTAGCCATTGATCCGGATAAGGATGTAGATGGCTTTCATCCGACTAATATGGGCGACTTTGGTCAGGACATCCCTTTGATGATTCCTTCTACACCAGCAGGAATCATGGAAATGTCTCCGCGAATATAAGGTGGACTTGGAAGGAAAGAATGCGGTGGTGATTGGCCGTAGTAATATTGTCGGTAAACCCATGGCTCAGCTTCTGTTGTCTAAAAATGCGACCGTTACTTTGACGCACTCAAGGACCCATCATTTAGCAAAATTGCAAAGAAAGCTGATATTTTAGTGGTGGCGATCGGACGAGGACATTTTTGTAACCAAGGACTTTGTCAAGGAGGAGCTGTCGTTATTGATGTCGGCATGAACCCGGGATGAAAAATGGCAAGCTGATTGACGATGTTAGAATTTGACGAAGTGGCAGAGGTGGTTAGTCTTATTACTCCAGTTCCAAAGGAGTCGGACCGATGACCATTACCATGTTAATGGAACAGACTTACCGAGGCCTTTGTCAGAAGTTTAAAGAATAATTAAAAAGTAGCATTTAGCTGATCAATTTTTCTCTTTCAATTTGCTTTTTTTCGTTAACTTGTCGCTAGTGGTATTAGACAAGAAACTATAGAGATAGCTAAAGCGAGGTTGGGTCAAATATTCCCCTCGTTTTCTCATAGGCGAATCTAACTTTTTAATAGGTAGCCTGCCTGATTTTTCTAAATTTTGAAAACATAAGGGAAAAACTGTGAAAGCGTTTTGAAATTAGTTGGAAAAATACAGTATAATAAAGATTAGAAAAAGAAACTAGAGGAGGCTTCTCATGGCAGTAAAAGACTTTATGACACGCAAGGTTGTATACATTAGTCCAGACACAACGATTGCGCATGCGGCAGATATTATGCGCGACCAAAAATTGCACCGCTTGCCCGTGATTGAAAATGATAAACTGGTGGGCCTTGTGACAGAAGGAACAATCGCAGAAGCAAGTCCATCAAAGGCAACGAGCCCATCTATTTATGAAATGAACTATCTTCTGAATAAAACCAAGGTAAAAGATGTGATGATTCACGATGTCGTTACGATTTCCCAGTATGCTAGTCTGGAAGATGCGACTTATTTGATGCTGAAAAATAAAATTGGAATCTTACCAGCTGTTGACAATGAGCAGGGTCTATGGAATCATTACGGATCGCGATATTTTCAAAGCTTTTCTAGAAGTGTCTGGTTATGGAGAAAAGGGCGTTCGGATGCGCTTTGTCACAGAAGACGAGGTTGGTGTCCTATCGCATATTATCGCCTTACTTGTCGAAGAAAACCTCAATATTTCAAATACAGTCAATATTCCTCGTAAGGACGGTAAAGTTGTCATTGAGGTACAAATTGACGGAGATATTGACTTAGTTTCCTTGAAGGCCAAGTTTGAAGCACACAATATAAAAGTAGAAGATATTACCCGCACCAGTGCAAAAGTTTTATAAAGTGAGAGTGGGACAGAAATCGGTAATTGGTTAGAATTCGATTTCGTCGTCCCACCTCCGCACAGTTGAGTAGGGCTGTAAAAGCTGATGCAATCAGCGTAGTAGAGCCCACTCAACCACTGCGTCTTGCTCGACAATCCAAAGACAATTGAGAGGCTAGGACTTTTGTCCCAGCCTCATTTTCTTGCCAATTGGCTTCCTAAGATGGTATAATCAAGGAACTGCAATCAATGATAGAGGAGAAAAGATGAGTATTTTAGAAGTAAAAAATCTCAGCCACGGTTTTGGTGACCGGGCTATTTTTGAGGATGTATCTTTCCGCCTGCTTAAGGGTGAGCATATCGGTCTGGTCGGTGCCAATGGTGAGGGAAAGTCAACCTTTATGAGTATTATGACGGGTAAAATGCTGCCGGATGAGGGCAAGGTTGAGTGGTCCAAGTATGTGACGGCTGGCTATCTGGACCAGCATGCTGTGTTGGAGCAGGGCCAAACTGTCCGCGATGTGCTGCGTGACAGCCTTTGACGAGCTGTTCAAGACTGAGGCCTGTATCAATGAAATCTACATGAGCATGGCTGAGGATGGAGCGGATGTGGATGCCCTCATGGAAGAAGTAGGCGAACTGCAGGACCGCTTGGAGAGCCGGGATTTCTATACTCTAGATGCCAAGATTGACGAAGTTGCACGAGCACTAGGTGTCATGGACTACGGTATGGAAAGCGATGTGACGGAGCTATCTGGTGGGCAGCGGACTAAGGTTCTCTTGGCTAAGCTGCTTCTGGAAAAACCAGATATCTTGCTCTTGGATGAGCCAACCAACTATCTGGATGCGGAGCACATTGACTGGCTCAAGCGTTACCTCCAAAACTATGAAAAACGCCTTTTGTCCTGATCTCCCATGATATTCCTTTCTTGAATGATGTGATCAATATCGTCTACCATGTGGAAAATCAGCAGTTGACCCGTTATTCTGGGGATTATTACCAATTCTTAGAGGTCTATGAGATGAAAAAATCTCAGCTGGAAGCCGCCTATGAACGCCAGCAGAAAGAAATTGCGGACCTTAAGGACTTTGTGGCCCGCAACAAAGCCCGTGTGGCGACCCGTAATATGGCATGTCCCGCCAAAAGAAACTCGATAAGATGGACATTATTGAGCTGCAAAGTGAGAAACCAAAGCCTTCCTTTGATTTCAAATCAGCCCGTACACCTGGCCGTTTTATCTTCCAAGCCAAGGACTTGCAGATTGGGTATGACCGGCCTCTAACTCAGCCTCTTAACCTGACTTTTGAGCGTAACCAAAAGGTGGCCATCATCGGGGCAAATGGGATTGGGAAAACGACCCTGCTCAAGAGTTTGCTGGGGATTATCCCGCCTATCGCAGGTCAAGTCGAGCGCGGGACTATCTAGAGCTGGGCTATTTCGAGCAGGAAGTCGAGGGCGGCAATCGTCAGACACCGCTGGAAGCAGTCTGGAATGCCTTTCCAGCCCTTAATCAGGCAGAAGTCCGAGCGGCTCTGGCTAGATGTGGTCTGACTTCCAAGCACATCGAGAGCCAGATCCAGGTCCTTTCAGGTGGAGAGCAGGCCAAGGTCCGCCTTTGCCTCCTCATGAACCGAGAAAAATAATGTTCTGGTTCTGGACGAGCCGACTAACCACTTGGATGTAGATGCCAAAGAGGAGCTCAAGCGCGCTCTGAAAGAATACAAGGGCAGCATTCTCATGGTCTGCCACGAGCCTGATTTTTATGAAGGCTGGATGGATCAAATCTGGGATTTCAATCAACTAACTTAAAAAGCTATTAAGGCGCTTTTGCTTGCAGAGACTGGAGGACTCACTTGGTCACTTGCAAGCAGCCGCTTTAATAGCTTTAGTCTTCTAATATCACATAGTTGCAAATGCAATTATGTTGTAGTTATACTTCTTCTTGTTGGGAGTTTTGGATTTTCTGTAAGATATGATCCAACTGAAAGAGTTCAGATGAAGTCAGTTGATGCAGACTAGCCTGAATATATCTGTTCTCGTAGCCAATCAGCTTATCATATACTCTTAGTGCAGGAGTCAGTGGATAGAGCTCCTTGAATTTCTTGTTTTGAGCCTTGGTTTTCTTGATAATCAAGCCTCTTTCTTCCAGCTTTCTTAGAGAGCGGCTTAGAGTAGTCTTGTCAATCTGAACCAGCTCTGCTAGCTGAGATTGATGGATGGCGGGGTGTTCGACAATGCGAGTGGAATGAGAAATAGATTATTATCAAGCCCGTATTGGCTAGCTTCTTGATTCATTTTCATCATAGCTTGACGGGAGATGAATCCCCACTTTGACGAAATAACTGACGGTAATCCATAAGAACTCCTTTGATAGTTGCATTTACAATGATTATATAATAAAAGCAAGGACGGAAACAAGCATGTGGCATAAAAATATTTGCAAGAGTTGGATATACTAGAAATTTTTACAAGATTTTTAAAACTGCGGATCGATACCTTGTCGTCGAGCAAGAGCGAATCTATCATGAATTGGACGAAAAAAAGACTTGAAAGCTGTTCATATTTTTCATGTTAATGAGCAAGAGGAAGTAGACGCCTATGCCCGCGTGTTTGAGGAAGATGAAAAAGTCGTTTTTGGTCGCCTTGTGACAGCTGTCAGCCGGGGAAAGGGGCTTAGGGAGTAGATTAGTAAAGGAAATTTTTGATTCTTTGAGAGAAAAATGGCCGGGAAAAATGATTGAAATTGAAGCTCAGGAGCAAGTCGTGGGGCTTTATGAAAAATTCGGCTTTTAGTAACTCAAAGGAGAGCCTTTTTATCTTTGAATCAACGCCTCATATCAAAAATGATTTACAAAAATAAAAATCCAGTTGAAGAACCGCTCATAATGGCAGTGTCTCAACTGGATTTTTGCTTTCTTAAAACATGGAGTATTCATCGGCTAACATGACCGTCTCTCTGCCGTTATTATCCACAACGTAGATCATGCGAGGGTAGAATGGGTCAAATTTATAGGTGAAATCAAAGGAGATGAGTGTATCGAGATGGTCCTCAGAAAAGCGAAAGTCAGTTTCCTTCGTTATTGATCAACTCGAAGCGAATCAGATTATTCAAAGGAAAACATCTTTAAGAAAGTTGTCGATGATGTACCAGAAAGTGTCAATCACATCATCTGGAAGGCTAGTGATAGCGCCAAAGCTGGCATAGCGACCACGAGTATTGGTAAAAGCCATGAGACTCACTCCTTTCTAGAAATTTGCTGTGGAGGACCGAAATTGTTCCTCTAGTGCTTTACTAGCAGCATTGATGGTTCTATCATACAAGAAATAAGTAGGAATTGCAAGAAATTGCTTCCTTGCTAGACAAAGGATTTTTGAGAAAGAAAGCAAGAAAAAAGAGCTTACGCTCTTTGACAACTTTATCGATTCTTTAGTTCAACATAACGTTTGTACTCAAATTTTCACATAAGCATCTGAGAAAGGACCGCGTTCGTTGTTGATCCAGTCAACCAGAATCTTGACGTTTTTCTTTTGAGAATGAAATCCAAATCATCCGAATAGTTCATTTGCCTTTTATGGCGCTCATACTCTTCTACATCAAGCAGCCGTTTTTCTCCGTCTGTGAAGACCTTGACATCTAAATCATAGTCGATGTATTTTAGGGCTTCATTGTCCAGATAGTAGGGGCTGGCAAGGTTGCAGTAGTATGAAGTGCCATTATCACGAATCATGGCAATGATATTAAACCAATATTTCTTATGAAAATAGACAATGGCAGGCTCTCGTGTTACCCAGCGCCGGCCATCACTTTCTGTTACCAGTGTGTGGTCATTAACGCCAATAATGGCATTTTCTGTTGTCTTTAGTACCATGGTATCTCGCCAAGTGCGGTGAAGATTCCCATCATGCTTATAACTTTGAATTGTAATAAAAGTCGCCTTCTTTTGGGAAGTTTCATAACCTACCAACTTTCTACAATTTTTAAGTTTATCCTCTTTATTGTAACATATTTTCATAAAAATGCCTAAGTTTTCATAGAAAATCTTAAAGATATTCTCTCAGAGCGCTGGCAATGTCCGAAAAATCATAGCCTTTGCGGGCCAGGGCTTGAGGTCAGACGCTGTTTTAAGTCGTAGCCCTCGTACTTTTTGAGTACTTGCGGTATTGCTTATCTAGCTCTTTATAGAGCAGTTCTTGTTGGTTTTCCCGGTCTTCTTCGATGTCTAAATGATGGAGATGCCTCTTTGAGCTTGCCATAAGAAAAACTCTGTTTATCAGAGCTTGGAGGAGTTTTTATCTTGCAAAGCTTTACTAGGAAGCTTTTCCCTTGGTATTTTTGAGCAACTTTTTCGGCAACTCGCTCAGCTACTTCGAGCGAAATCAAACTGGTTCAATTCTTCATCAATGATAGTGCTAGAAATCCCCTTTTTGACTGAGTTTTGCTTGAGAACAAAAGCGCCCTTGTCGCCAGTGAGGAAGGTTGGATTGGATATAGAATTGGCATATTTTCTGTCGTTGATCCAATTATCCTTTTTAGATTGTCCAAGACTTGGCTGATGATGTCTGGTTGGATGTTGTGCTGGGTTAAGTGGTCTTTAACTCCTTAGCAGTTCTTTGCTTGAAGGAGAGATGGTAGAGGGCTAGATTTTTCCGTAGGAAAAATTGGGCGTAAGTTTGAATCTCTTTTTAACTCCTGCTCCGTGATTTCCATTCCTTTAGACAACATGAAGCGGGACGATGGTGTCTTCTGTAATATAGAGATTTTCACTGTCGTCCAACTCCAAGAGGATGAAACCGTTTTTCTTTTTCGATTTTTGCGATTTTTCGTAAAGAGATTTTGGTAAAATCCTTTCTTTTTAGCCAAATGCTTCAAAGGCAGCAATCAAAGCTGCATTTGTCTGTATCAACATCCTTCCGGCTATAGTAGTCAAGAAAGAGCTCTGCGTATTTGGAGTCAGATAAATTATAAGTAAGAGACCAGATGGCGAGTAAAGGTCAGATGTGGCGATCACATGAGGCCAGCAAGGACCAACGTCAATAAAGCAGGAGAAAGGTTGCTACGCGTCTTTTAGAATGAAATTGAGGCAACAGGCATCTCCGTGAATCAAAGGCGATCCGTCGTTGAGTAGATGCCCTGTTCTCTGGATAAGCTGGTATGCTTCCTCACGACTGGAGATGTGAGATTGAGTGCAGCAAGGCTTTTGATAAAAGCAACCTTTTCTGATAATTTTCCTCTGCCTGCTCTTTATAGTGTTGGAGGCGATGCTGGATTGGGAAATGCTGGGGTTGGATGCTGTGAAGTTTTTTGAGTGCGGCAGCTATTGTTTGGCAAAGCTCTTCTGGCTGTTGAAGAAAGGCTGGGCATCCTTGCCCTCGGCTTCTCTAGTCAGCAGGTAGTCATGATCTCTGCTGATGGGTAGTGAATGACAGGCACACCGAGTTCTTGCTTCTCAAACCATTTGGCAAGTGTGAGCTTCTTGGGATAACTTGCCTTTTTGGTCAATTTTCAAATAATAGCCCGTATCGGCATAGAAAACACGGGCGCTTGAGATGTGAGGAGCTGTCGTAAAGGTGGCTCCCTCTAGATAAGTTCGGATTTGCTCAGGGAATTGGGCTAGTGGAGGGATATTTTTCTGCTTTTCATACTTTTATTGTAACATATTCTCAACGAGATCGACTCTAGCGTGGTATAATGAGGCATGAATGTAAAAGTGAAGCAAAAGAATTCCCCTAAAATCAGAAAATGGGAATCAATGGGGAAGGAATTTGGATTTTTATAAGAAAACGCTGGTCTTTAAAGTGCGGTGCTTTGAAAAGGTGAAGAAGTCTACTGTCAGGTGACCAAGGTGCAGCAGAATTTATCGAGGCCAAGCTCTTGACCATCAACAAGCGGTCGAAATTTCGTGCAGAGCGTAGCTTTGTGAAATTTATGTAAGCTGCGGGGCTGTCAAATCATGCACCTCCACTATGACAAGCAATTGGAATTTAAGGAAGATTTGCTGCGTCAGGCTGCTGAAAAGTTTTGCACCAGCTGGCTATGAAAACTATGAAATTCGTCCAACCATTGGCATGCGGAGCCACTCTATTACCGGGCCAAGCTGCAGTTTCAGACTCGGAAATTGGGATGAGGTTAAGGCGGGGCTTTTATGCCCAGAATTCACTATCTGGTCTCGCTGAAAAACTATCTAGTTCAGGACAAGGTAACGCAGAGCTATAGTCAATAAGGTGGCTCGGCTTTTAGGTAAATACAGGCTGCCCATCTATGATGAGAGAAAAGACTGCTGGGTACGCACTGTCATGATTCGCAGAGCCAGAAAGACGGGTCAGGTGCATGATTTTTGTGACAGGGCGCAAGCTGGACTTTTCTCCAGTCGTTCGAGACCTAGTGGCTGAATTTCCTGAGTTGGAGACAGTAGCGGTCAATTATCATACGAGCAAGTCAGTGAGATTTACGGGGATAAGACAGAGATTATCTGGGGCGAGGAAGCCATTAAAGAGGGTGTGCTGGACTATGAGTTTTTCCCTGTCGCCTCGTGCTTTTTATCAGCTCAATCCTGAGCAGACAGAGGGTGCCTCTATGGGGAGGCGGTCAGGGCTTTGGATGTGACGGAAGAAGACCATTTGATTGATGCCTAGTGCGGGGTAGGGACCATCGGCTTTGCCTTTGCTAAAAGGGTCAAGTCTCTGCGGGGCATGGACATCATCCCTGAGGCCATTGAAGACGCTAAGCGCAATGCGAAACGGATGGGCTTTGACAATACGCTCTACGAGGCTGGAACGGCAGAGAGATCATTCCTCGCTGGTATGCTGAGGGCTATCGAGGCGAATGCCTTGATTGTCGATCCGCCGCGAACGGGTCTGGACGATAAGCTGCTGGAGATGATTGTTCGCTATGCACCTGAAAAGATGGTCTATGTTTCCTGCAATGTCTCAACCTTGGCGCGCGCGTTGGTCCAAGCTATGTCAGGTCTACGATGTCCACTACATCCAGTCCAGTTGACATGTTTCCCCATACCGCTCGAACCGAAGCTGTAGTGAAATTGGTCAAAAGTCAAGTAAAGAGCGATTTATTTAGAAACAAGTCTAAATGAACAGCAAAAGAGGCTGGGATAAAAGTCCCAGCCTCTCAATTGTCTTTGGATTGTCGAGCAGAGACGCAGTGGTTGAGTGAACTCTATTACGCTGATTTCATCAGCTTTTTACAGCCTCTCACTATCTGTGCGGAAGGTGGGACTGACGAAATCGAATTCTAACAGATTACCGATTTCTGTCCCATCTCTTTGAGTTAAGAGGATTATAGACTGATTTCAGTATTTTGGAGAACCTTTTGAGCATCGGCAACGATTGTATCGAGGATTTCTTTACATGGACGAATTTCCTTGACTAAGCCAGCGATTTGGCCACTCATCATAGAGCCATGTACGGTATCTCCTTCGTAAAACAGCTTTTAGAAAGAGAACCGATGGTGATTTCTTCGAGTTCGTCACGATTGAGTGCCTTTTGTTTTCTAGTTCGATATAGTGGTCGGTCATTTCATTACGGATACAACGAACTGGTGCACCAACAATACGACCAGTAACGGCAGTAGCAGTATCATTGGCTGCGACAATGGCATCCTTGTAACCTGCTGAAAGTGGGCATTCTTCAGAAGCTAGGAAGATAGTTCCCATCTGAACCCCTTGTGCACCGAGGACAAAGGCAGCAGCGAGACCACGACCATCGGCAACCCCACCTGCAGCGATGACTGGAATATCAACTGAGTCAACAATCTGAGGAATGAGAGCCATAGTATTGGTTTTCACCGATGTGACCACCAGCTTCAGAACCTCGGCAATCACGGCATCAACTCCGAGCTCTTGCATTTTTGCGCGTGTTTGACACTGGCAATGACAGGGATAACCTTGATACCTGCCTCTTTCAGATAAGGCGATGATGAATTTTGGTGTACCAGCCCCAGTCGTTACGACAGGAACTTTTTCTTCAATGATGACTGTCACAATCTCCCTTGATATTTTTCATCATGAGCATGACATTGACGGCAAATGGCTTGTCAGTCAATTTACGCAGTTCATGGATTTCTTCGCGCAACTGCTCACCCGTCATTCCTCCTGAAGCAATGATTCCCAGTCCGCCAGCTTCTGAAACAGCCGCCGCCAGTTGGTGAGTGGGAAATCTGAGCCATGGCTCCTTGGAAAATAGGGTACTTGATGTTCAACAATTTTGTAATGAGACATAGGGCAACGCTCACTTCTTCTGTATTTAAAAATCATTATATCACTATAATAAAGCGTTTTCAATGAAGCCGTGGACTGGCAAAAGCCAGGAGTTTGTGAAAGAAATCTCAGAAATTTGCTTGATAGGGACTGACTTTTTCCTTGTGAAACTAAATTTATCAGTGTCCTTATAACAATAACTTATAGCCTATTAGAATTTGTTATATACTCCAGCTTGGATTTTGAGCAAGTGATGGAAAGGATTTTTATTGGACGCATCTTTGTGATATAATAATAAAAAAATACACGGAGGTGAGGGCATATGGATAATGTGATTGATTTGTCTATTCCAGTGGCAGAAGTGATTGAGAAAGCAGCCTGAAGTTTTAGATGTCTTGGTCGAGTTGGGCTTTAAGCCTCTGGCTAATCCTGTCATGCGCAATACAGTCGGGCGCGTGGTTTCGATCAAAAAGGAGCCAGCATGAACGGCATTGACCTGAATAAAATCAAGCAAACTCTGGAATTAAACGGCTATGAAGTGGTGGGGATTTAGGCATGGCTACTGAACGCATTGAAGTCCTCAAGTCTATCTTGCTGGACCTACATAATGGAGCTTCAGCAGAATCTGTTCAGGAGCTTTTTCAATGAGCATTTTGCTGGTGTGTCCGCTATCGAAATCAGCCTGATGGAGCATGAGCTGATGAACTCAGACACGGGAGTGACCTTCGAAGATGTCATGTCCCTCTGCAATGTCCATGCCAACCTCTTTAAAGGTGCCATTCAGAATGTAGAGGTGGCTGATACCGACCATCCATGCCATCCGGTTCAGATCTTCAAGCAGGAAAATCTAGCCTTGCGGGCTGCCCTCATGCGGGTTCGCAGGCTCCTATCTACCTATGAAAGCACAGAAGATGAGGAGCTTCTTCCTGAAATCCTGCAAGGGTCTCCAGCGCCAGCTGGGTTTGGTGGGAGCAGTTTGATATCCACTATCAGCGCAAGGAAGAGCTCATGTTTCCCTATTATGGAGAGCTACGGTCACGATTCGCCACCCAAGGTCATGTGGGGGGTAGATGACCAGATTCGAGACCTTTTCCAAGAGGCTAAGATTGCTGCAGAGCAGTTGCCGGATACTTCGATTCAAGAAGTCAAGGAAAAGTTTGAGACTTTTGCGGCTGAGTTTGAAGCTATGATTTTCAAGGAAGAGTCCATCCTTCTCATGATACTCCTCGAGTCCTTTACTCAGGATGACTGGATCAAGATTGCTGAGGAGAGCGATGCTTATGGCTATGCATCATCAAGCCAACGGAGAAATGGATTCCTGCGCGGCACTCATTCTCGGAGGAGGAAGCTGGGGATGCTGCTGATGAAGGTAGCGAAGCGCCAGCCAGCACAGAGCAGACTAGTGATGGCAGGTTTCGAGCAGGTCATTGATACACCAGATGGTCAGGTCACTATTTTCCTTTAAGCCCTAAGGAAAAGAAGGAGCCAGCCTTTTAATCAGGACTCCCAGCAACCTTTTGGTCATGGCTATCTGTCTGTGGCGGAGGCCAATCTGATTTTGGACTCATCTGCCCATGGAGATTACCTTTGTCAATAAGGACGATATTTTCCAGTATTATAATGACAGTGTGCCAGCGGACGAGATGATTTTTCAAGCGGACGCCTTTCCCAGATAGGGCGCAATGTCGAGCTCTGTCACCCGCCCAAGCTTTTGGACAAGGTGGGCGGATTTTTAATGCTCTGCGTGAGGGAGAGCGGGACAAGTTTGAGATGTGGTTCAAGTCGGAATCTCGGGACAAGTTTGTCCATGTGACCTATGCGGCGGTACGGGATGAGGATCTGGTGAATTTCAGGGTGTGCTGGAGTATGTGCAGGACATTCAGCCCTTCCGTGATATTGACAGTGATTTTTACCGAGATTTGGACTAGGTATTTGCAGTTAGAAAGTGAGAAACATGAGCTACGAACAGGAATTTTTACAAGACTTTGAAGCTTGGGTCAAGACCCAGATCATGATTAACGAGATGGCCCTCAAGGAGAGTCAGGCGGTCTACGAGGCAGACCAGGGATGAGCGGGCCAAGGAAGCGGCGATTCGCTATGAAAGTCGTCTAGATGCCTACCAGTTTCTTTTTGGGAAATTCGCCAACTATCAGGCGGGCAAAGGTTTCACGACCTGCCAGATGGACTTTTGGCGAGAGAAATGATTGATTTTTTCGCTTGAAAGGTGATAGAATAGGGTTCATCAGAGGTGTTTTGAGTCAAGCATTTTACAGAAAGTGGCGGTGCTGAGAAGTCCACAAATGTGTCAAAAGCTGGTTGCTGATGAGATGAAAAATTGAAATAAACAAAGCAGCGGGCGCTTGCCCGAAATTGGGTGGTACCGCGGATAAACACATTCGTCCCTTTCTGAGTCTGACTAGGAAGGGATTATTTTTATGTTGCGGAAAGGAGGGTGAATGAAACTTCTTGAATCTCATAATGGCAAAGAGTTGCCAAGATTGGAAACTGAGCGGTTGATATTGCGTCAGCGAACGGCAGATGATGTGGAGGATATGTTTGCTTATGCTGGTCTGCCTGAAGTCTGTTATCCAGCTGGCTTTCCTCCTGTAGAAAGCTTGGAAGCAGAGCGTGATTATTTTGAAAATCGCTATTTTTGAAAATCTAGAAAAGAAGGAACTTCCGTCTGGCTATGGCATTACAGTTAGGGGATGACCGAGTCATTGGCTCTTGTGACTTCAATCATCGCCATGAAGATGATGTCTTGAAATTGGCACCTCCTGCATCCAGATTATTGGGGAAGGGTTATGTACCAGAGCCGTCAGTGCTTTGATAGAAGTCGCTTTTACCATTCTTAAACTCCCACAAGGTTGAAATTCGATGTTTTTGATTACAATAAACAAAAGTCAACGAGTCGCTGAGAAACTTGGTTTTGCCCTTGAAGCTCGCATCGAGACCACAAAGATGCTCAAGGCAATCGCTGTGCTGAGTTGGCTATGGCATGCTGAGGGTGAGTGGGAGGTACATTTTGAATAAGATTAAAATATTTCATGATAGTAAATTATTTGATTCGTACTTGCCAAGACCGTTCTAAAAATTGGGCGTGAGTTCGAAAGATAAATTGATTTTTGATAATGGTAGTTTTCATATCCAAACGAAATTTAGGTTGAATAATAACTATTTCTGAAGGTTTAGACTTTGATCAATCTGTAAATGAAAAATGAGAAAATATTCTATTACCTATAGGATGTGAGTTATGCTAACCAAAAATTTTAGCAAAAAGCCCTAGGCCAAAAAGAATTTCCTAAAAGGTTACACCTGTAGGTTGGGATAGTCAACTTACAAAGTCGTGACACTTATATTAATAGAGGGTCACATTATCGCCCACATGAATTATTCCCAGATACCAATTGGAGTTTGATAAAGATGAGAAGTATTTTACTCAAACTGAATGGAGTAATAAATCTAGTAAATCAACTAAAGAAGGTGATTTAAAAATTGGAAAAATCTAGCTTATTATGAGTCTGAAATTAAAAGCTTTTAAACGAAAACAACAATTCTCAAAGTGCTTTGTGTGAAATTGATATACAGTGATGATGATTTTAATTCCTAGGGGCATTGTTTTTAAAAAGCTATATTTAAAAAGAAAATAGAAAAATATTCAAGTTTTAGTACAATTAAGTCACTTCATGTGTTTATACCAAATATAGATTCTAGACTAAAAGATTTGATTATAAAAATGCTATTTTACAATATTAAAATAATAGAATAAAAGGAGAACACTTATGTCTAAGAACTTTCACCTAAATACAATCCAGCCGAGGTTGAGGCTGGTCGTTATCAAAAATGGCTTGATGCTGATGTTTTCAAGCCTTCAGGCGATCAAAAGGCTAAGCCTTATTCTATCGTTATTCCACCACCAAACGTAACTGGAAACTCCACCTTGGTCACGCTTTGGGATACAACCTTGCAGGATATCATTATCCGTCAAAAACGCTATGCAAGGTTTTGATACGCTTTGGCTGCCGAGGGATGGACCACGCAGGGATTGCCACTCAGGCTAAGGTTGAGGAGCGCTTGCGTGGTGAAGGCATTTCCCGCTATGACCTCGGTCGTGAAAAATTCTTGGAAAAAGTCTGGGAATGGAAAGATGAGTATGCGACGACTATCAAGGAACAATGGGGCAAGATGGGGCTCTCTGTAGATTACCTCGCGAGCGTTTCACCCTTGACGAAAGGCTTGTCAAAAAGCTGTTCGCAAGGTCTTTGTCGAAACTTTACAAGAAAGGCTGGATTGTACCGTGGTGAGTTTATCATCAACTGGGACCCAGCAGCGCGAACAGCCCTTTCTGATATCGAGGTGATCCACAAGGATGTCGAAGGTGCCTTCTACCACATGAACTACATGCTAGAAGACGGTTCACGCGCCCTTGAAGTTGCGACAACTCGTCCTGAGACCATGTTTGGAGACGTTGCGGTTGCGGTCAGTCAGAAGACCCACGCTACAGAGGGTTTGATTGGTAAAACGTTATCCTGCCAATCGCTAATCGACTAATCCCAATCGTGGTCGATGAACACGCAGATCCTGAGTTTGGTACAGGTGTCGTGAAAATCACACCTGCTCACGATCCAAACGACTTCTTGGTTGGACAACGCCACAACTTGCCACAAGTTAACGTCATGAACGACGACGGAACTATGAATGATTTGGCCTTTGAATTTGCAGGCATGGACCGCTTTTGAAGCTCGTAAAGGCAGTCGTTGCTAAGTTGGAAGAAATCGGTGCCCTTGATTAAAAATCGAAAAAAACGTGTCACAGCGTTGGTCACTCAGAGCGTACAGGTGTTGTAGTTGAGCCACGCTTGTCTACGCAATGGTTCGTAAAAATGGACCAATTGGTACAGAAATACTATTGCCAACCAGAGACAGAAGAGCAAGGTTGAGTTCTACCCACCTCGTTTCAACGATACCTTCATCCAATGGATGGGAGAAATGTCCACGACTGGGTAATCTCGTCAGCTCTGAGTGGGGTCACCCGAAATCCTGCTTGGTACAATGCTGAGGGTGAAATGTACGTCGGCGAAGAAGCTCCTCAAGGTGACGGATGGACTCAGGACGAGATGTTTTGGATACTTGGTTCAGTTCTGCTCTTTGGCATTCTCAACCATGGGCTGGCCTGCTGATGTCGACTCAGAGACTTCAAACGTTACTTCCCAACTTCAACCTTTGGTAACAGGTTACGACATCATCTTCTTCTGGGTGTCTCGCATGATCTTCAATCCTTGGAATTCACTGGTCGTCAACCATTCCAAAACGTTCTGATCCACGGTCTTATTCGTGACGAGCAAGGACGTAAGATGTCGAAAATCTCTTGGTAACGGGATTGACCCGATGGATGTTATCAGAAATATGGTGCCGATGCCCTTCGTTGGTTTCCTTCAAACGGTTTCTGCACGGGCAAGTATGCGCTTTTTCTTACGAGAAAAATGGATGCTTCATGGAACTTCATTAACAAGATCGGAGACATCTGCTCATCATCCTCATGAACAATGAAGGATTGACCCTTGAGCAAAGCAACTGCCAATGTGGAAAAAGTTGCCAACAGGAGAGCTGAAATGTCACAGACCGCTGGATTCTCCACAACCTCAATGAAACGATCGGCAAAGTCACTGAAAACTTTGACAAGTTTGAGTTTGTATTGGCTGGACACATTCTCTAGCAACTTTATCTGGGACGAGTTTGCGGACTGGTACGTTGAGTTGACCAAGGAAGTCCTTTATAGCGATAACGAAGAAAAGTTATCACACTGTCCTGTTCTCGCTTTACACCTTGGACAAGATCCTTCGTCTCCTTCACCCAATCATGACCATTCGTGACAGAGAAATCTTTGGACAAATCTCAGAAGGTTCTATCGTTGCAGCAGAATACCAACTGTTAACCCAGCCTTTGAAGACCTTGCGGCTCACACTGGTGTGGAAAGTCTCAAAGACTTGATTCGTGCTCGTTCGAAATGCGCGTGCGGAAGAAACGTAGCACCAAGCAAGCTATCACTATCCTTGTTAGAGACTAGCGATAGCGACTTAGGAAGCCTTCTTTAACAGCAGCTGTCAACTACATCAAACGCTTCACAAATCCAGGCATTTGGAAATCGCGTCAACCATTCCCTGCACCTGAACTCGCGATGTCAAGCGTCATCACGGGAGCAGAAATCTACCTGCCACTAGCGAGACCTCCTCAATGTCGAAGAAGAACTGGCTCGTCTTGACAAGGAACTGGCTAAATGGCAAAAAGAACTGGATATGGTCGGTAAGAAACTCTCTAACGAACGCTTCGTAGCCAATGCCAAACCAAGAAGTCGTCCAAAAAGAACGCGACAAACAAGCTGACTACCAAGCTAAATACTACGCGACCGTAGCGCGGATTGAAGAGATGAAGAAGTTGTGTGAAATAAACGCAGAAACACGGCTGAATGCCGTGTGCTTATAATAGAAGGCAAATAGGAGTTTAGAATGGTTAGTTATTCTTCCAAAAAGAGTTAGGAATTGAAGATAATAAAAGCTATAAAAATTAAATCAATTGATGGAATATTTATAAAAGCGTTTTTCGTAAAGATTCAGAATCAAGAATTAAAATGAAACAAATTACAATTGTTTCTGGACGAAAATGGAACTATGAAATCTACCCTAATGGGATTGATTGTTCACCCATTTCAACTGATGATATTTTTGATAAGAAAATGAGTACTGGGAATTCAGCGAGGTATTTCACTTTCACTAGAAAAAGATGGCAAAAATTATCTGTACAATATAGAAAATGGAAATTAAAGAGGATAATGATTTAAAAATTGAAGAACCTGTAAAAGATGTACAAACGTTCTAATCGTTTTAGATTGGTTCCTAGTGGGAGTGAGAGAACAGGTGATGGATTTTTTACCTACAGTATACATCTAATTTAAAGGTTATTTCCTTTAGTTGAATTTTTCGGGAGATGTTAATAGTAAAAATAGTTTCGTACAATGAAAATGAAAAAAGAAGAAAATATCAACTTTATGTAAAGAATTTTTGGAAAAGACATCTTTTCAAAAATTTTTGACACATACGAAGCTAAGATGGAGCAAAATTAATAAAAATCAATTGGCGGGTGGTACTGATGCTGAATATGATATAAATTCTATTTCATCTGGTGAAGATAATTTTAGCTCCTATTCAAACACTTTTATCCTTGAAAGAGTTAAGGAAAAACAGACAGACTCTGATTTGTTAACTGGTCTTCTAGCCATTGATGAATTTGAATCTAGTTTACATCAGATTGCTCAATTAAATTTATTTGAGTTTTGCTAAAAGATGGTCAAGACAGAATAATGTTCAAATTATTTTAAATACTCATTCATTATTTTTAATTGAATCTGTTTATATATAAAGATTTAATAGACAAAGAAATTATAGCATTAAATTTATTACTAGTAGATACTCAAATGATTTATGGATTTATCAAATACACAGATTATAAATTTTGTAAAAGAGGTCGACACTAACATCTGAATTAAGAACAGGAACAGCTTTCCCTAAGATAAAAATATTATGTGAGGATGAAATAGCTATCAAATATGTTGAAATCTATAATAGGGAGAAAAACTGCCAAGATTTGTGAGTTTATTTCTAACTTATCAACTCTAGCAATCCGGTACAGGCTGGAGTTTAAAGTCTCTAGCTAAAATACTGCATCTCTGTTAAAGATTCTAAATCAATAATTGTTTTTGATGCTGATGTTAGCAGATACCGATTTTAAAAGATGATTAAAACATTCGAAAATTTTATTGTATTACCAAGTTTAACAGATTTAAAAATACCGTTTGAAAGAAATAGTTAATTATATTCTTTCACTGGATGAAAAGCGATGATTTCTTTGTGAAGTTTCAACGAAATCTCAGTTTAGCATTTTCTAAAATATGAAATTCCTTTTATATAGTGAGAATATTTCTAATGAAAAATATAAAGCCGTATAAAATTGGATAAATTCGGAAAGTGTTAGTGATATAAATAAATATAGAAATTTTATGATAAAAGATATAGTGAAAAGATTACTAAGTTTAAAGGGAATTACTTTTCAATAATCAATAGTGCTTTTACAAGAAAATGGAGCACCACCTATTTTTACTGAATAAATTAGAGGGTAAAATAATGTATTACAAGCAATATTTCTCATTACGTTATCCGGCGGAAAGACTAAAATTATATTCTTTGTTAAGGAACTTATTAAAGTAAATCAATGCAAAACTTACATTGAACCTATGCCGGTGGTGCTGGAGTTGCATGAAGTTACTGTTAATAATGTTCAAAAATTATGATTATGATTTTGATAAAAGCCATTTATTCATTTTGGTATTCAGTGCTAAAATTATACTGATGAATTGGTTATCGAAGAATACTCCGATAACCATGGAGAGATGGTACATTCAAAAAGCTATATGAAAATAAATCAAATTCAAACTCTATTTTTGGAATTAGGATTTGCAACATTATTTTTAAACAGAACAAATAGAGCTGGAATTTTTAAAAGCAGGAGTTATTGGAGGAAAAATTACAAGAAGGGAATTATAAACTGGATTGTAGATTTAATAAAAGTAGGATTAATCAGAAAAATTATTGCTAGTTTTAAATCAAGAATTAAGTTATACAATCTTGATGCTGAAGTTTTTATTAGAAGAAACATAAGTAAAAACAAAGATTCGTTTACATTTTTGATCCACCATACTATAAAAGGACCCGGGATTATATAGCAAAATTTTTATAATCATGAGGATCATTTATCACTTTCTGAAACAATAAAAATAGTATGAAAGATAAGAAGTGGATTTTAACGTGATGATCTTTCGGACGAGATATTCAGAATGTATCAAAGATTACTCAAATAAAATGTATTATCTTAATTATTCAGTTGCGAGACACGGTAAAGGAATTGAATACATTTTATTCAAATTATTTAAAAGAATAAATGATGAGAATTATTTAAATCTAGTAGTAGAATAGTTATATTTTAGAAAGCAGGTTACTACCTAATGAATTCTGTCAGCTCGAATAAACCAACGAGTTCAGAGTGCGTACATAAATGAATCGGATGTCGTAGCTTCTAAATTTGCTCAATATAAAAACCTTGTTTAGTTTGAGTGAGTCAAAGGCTCTAGGGTTTCTATGATGGATAAAAACCATTGTAGAAATTCTGGAGCCTATTTTTCCTCCCAAACTCACACTTGTGTTATAATATTGTCAGTAAAAAGAAAGTAGGAGCGTGTATGAAAAACTCCATTTTATCAGTCGTGAGCGCTTGGCGGAGCTGACAGCGCAGTTTCCAACGCCTTTTTCATCTGTATGATGAGAAGGGATTCGGGAAAGAGCGCGTGCCTTGCATGAGGCTTTTTGCTTGGAATGCTGGTTTTAAGGAATATTTTGCCGTCAAGGCGACACCAAATCCTGCTATTTTAAAAATCCTCAGAGGAAGAGAGGCTGCGGGTGGACTGTGCTAGCTATGTGGAGCTGCTCATGAGCCAACAGCTGGGCTTTGCTGGGGATGAGATCATAGTTTTCATCCAATATACGCCAGCTGAGGGAATTTCGCCTTGCGCGGGAGCTGGGCGCGACCATCAATCTAGATGCTTACGAAGACGTGGCTTTCTTGAAGGAAGTGGCTGGGATTCCCAAGGTGATCTCTTGCCGCTACAATCCCGGCGGTGTCTTTGAGCTGGGCACCAGCATCACGGATCATCCAGAGGAAGCCAAGTTTGGGATGACTAGGACCAGCTGATTCAGGCCTTCAAAGAACTCAAGGAACTGGGAACGAGAAATTCGGCATTCATGCCCTCTTGGCCTCCAATACTGTCAGCAATGACTATTATCCAGCACTGGCGCGGCAGCTTTTTGAGTTGGCGGTAGAGGTCGTGGAAGCGACGGGGGTTGAGCTGGACTTTATCAATCTGTCTGGCGGTGTTGGGGTTAATTATCAGCCTGATGGCGAGGAAAATGACATTGCGGTCATCAGCCAAAGGGAGTTCGTCAGGCCTATGAGGAAATCCTGACTACCAGCTGGTCTGGGGCAAGTCAAGATTTTCACTGAGTTGGGGCGTTTTATGCTGGCTCCTTTCGGTCTCTTGGTGACCAAGGTGACTCACAAAAAGCAGACCTATCGAACTTATCTGGGAGTGGATGCTTCTGCGGTTAATCTCCTGCGTCCTGCTATGCACGGAGCTTATCACCATATTACCAATATGGATCGGCCAGAAGGACAGACGGAGATTGTCGATGTGGTCGGCAGCCTCTGTGAAAACAACGACAAATTTGCCATCCAGCGGGAGCTGCCTGTCAGTCAGATTGGCGACACGCTAGTCATTCACGATACCGGTGCCCATGGCTATCCATGGGCTATCAATACAATGCCAAATTGCGCTCTAGCGAGATTCTCCTAGAGGAAAATGGGTCAGGCTCGTATGATTCGTCGGGCAGAAAGACCAGAAGATTATTTCGATGACTCTCTATGGCTTTTGATTTTGAAAAATAGAGATAATTTGGTATAATAAAGAGTAATGTAAAAATGAAACAGGAGTTCGGATTATTATGAATACATTGTTAGCAATTTTATTGATTATGCTGGCTCTTTGGTGGGATTTTTGCTTTTGGTATGTACTTGCTTCGCCGTCAGGTCGAAAAGGAATTTGCGGAAAACCCCACGTCTCAATGTAGAAGCGGTGCGGATGTTGCTCAGTGCCAATGGTCAAAAACCAAGTGAAGCACGTGTTCAACAAGTTTACCGTCAAATCATCAACCAACAAAAAAGCAGCAGCAGCTAAAAATAAAAACAAAAATAAGCTTCTCTCAGCCGCCCTTTTCGGTGGCAGACGGAGATTTCTATATAAAAATAGGGGATTTGGGCTAGGCTTCAATCCCTTGTTTTAGAAAGAAGACTGTATGGATAACCGACCGATTGGATTTTTAGACTCTGGGGTGGGCGGTCTGACTGTTGTCCGTGAATTGATGCGGCAACTCCCCCATGAGGAAGTGGTTATATAGGTGATTCGGCTCGGGCTCCGCTATGGTCCTAGGCCGGCGGAGCAGATTCGGGACTATACTTTGGCAGTTGGTCAATTTTCTCTTGACCAAGGATGTTAAGATGATTGTCATTGCCTCGCACATACTCACAGCTGTTGTCTGGGAGGAAGTCAAGGCTGAGTTGGACATTCCTGTCCTCGGTGTGATTTTGCCGCGAGCCAGCGCTGCTATCAAGTCTACGACTGGTGGCAAGATTGGGGTCATTGGGACTCCCATGACGGTTCAGTCCGATATTTACCGACAAAAAGATTGAGGCACTCTCTCCTGAGATGGAGGTGCAGAGTCCGGCTGCCCTAAGTTTGTCCCACTGGTGGAGTCAAATGAGCTCCAGTCCAGCCTGACTAAAAAGGTGGTCTATGAGACTCTCCATCCTCTGGCGGGTAAGGTGGATACCTTGTTTTGGGCTGTACCCACTATCCTTTGCTCCGGCCGATTATTCAAAAATATGATGGGGCTGAGCGTCAAGCTGATTGATAGCGGGGCTGAGTGTGCATGGACATTTCTGTCCTGCTCAATTATTTTTGAAATTAATCATAGGTGCGACAAGCACGAACTGAATCATCGTTTTTATACTACAGCCAATGCCAAGAGATTTGCGGAAATCGCTGAAAACTGGCTGAATCTGAAAGTCACTGTGGAGCATGTGACCTTATGGACCAAAGAACATTTATGAATACAAAGATGCTCTGACTGGTATGTAGCTGAATGGGGGCAAAGTGCTCTTATAGTGAATTTGAGCAGGTACCAGCTGAAGCTTCTGATATTTTAGACCGCTTAGAGAGTATTTTGGCGGAAGAAGAGCTAGGCCTGCCCTTAAATATCACGGTCATTCGCTATGGCTCAGCCTTTCGCTTTTTGACCTTCTTGCTGGATATTTTAAATCAGGAAACGGGTCGAAGCTTGGAATTGTTGCAGCGACAGGGAGCCCTTCTCTTGGTTGAAAGTGGCAAAATTGCTCTATGTCCATCTGCCACAAACGGGTGTGGATTTACAAGCCTTTCTAGGAGCAAAAGATGTCAAGGATACTCTCTTGATTGCGACTCGAAACGAGGGCAAGACAGCAGAGTTTCGTAAGCTTTTCGGGAAGTTGGGCTACGGTAGAAAATCTGAATGACTATCCTGATTTGCCAGAAGTGGCTGAAACGGTATGACCTTCGAAGAGAATGCCCGCCTCAAGGCTGAAAAACGATCAGCCAGTTAACTGGCAAAATGGTTTTGCAGATGATTCCGGCCTGCAAGTGGATGTCTTGGGTGGTCTACCAGTGCGTCTGGTCGGCTCGCTTTGCTGGCGTTGGTGCGACAGATGACGAAAAACAATATTAAGCTCCTGCATGAGCTGGCCATGGTCTTTTGATATTAAAGACCGCTCTGCTCTATTTCCACACGACTCTGGTGGTCGCAAGTCCAGATAAGGAATCCTTGGTGGTCGAAGCGGATTGGCCGGGCTACATTGCCCATGAACCCAGAAAGGCGAAAATGGCTTTGGCTACGATCCTTTGTTCTTGGTCGGAGAGACGGAAAAACTTCGGCTGAGCTGACAATCGAAGAGAAAAATGCCCAGTCCCATCGTGCAAGCAGTGCAAAAATTAATGGAGGTATTTCCAGCATGGCAAAGCAAACAATCATCGTAATGAGCGATTCCCATGGGGACCGTGCCATTGTCGAAGAAATGAAAGATCAGTATCTGGGAAAAGTCGATGCTATTTTCCATGATGGAGACTCAGAGTTACCTTTTGAGGATGAAGTCTGGGAAGGAATTCATGTCGTAGCGGGCAATATGGACTTTTATCCTGGTTATCCAGAGCGGCTGGTGACAGATTTGGATGGGACCATTATTGCCCAGACCCACGGGCACCTTTTTCAATATTAACTTTAGCTTCCAAAAGCTGGATCTGTGGGCTCAGGAAGTGGGGGCAGATATTTGTCTCTATGGCCATTTGCATGTTCCAGATGCTTGGATGCGGGAAGACTCTCTTCCTCAACCCAGCTCCATTAGCCAACCTCGTGGCTCAATCAACGAACGTCTCTACGCGAAGGTAGAGATTGATGAAGACCGCTTTAGAATTGATTTTTATACGCGAAATCATGAGCTCTATCCAAGCTTGTCCAAGGAGTTTGCCCGATGATTGCTAAGGAATTTGAAGATTATCTGTTGCAGCATGAGGACACTTTTTGACACCGGGAGAATTTGAGTGGTCATGATTGATACGCACAATGTGGATCATGCCATTCTCTTTACTTAGCCAGATGACCTATTCACGCATTCCAGTGGTGACTGCGGAGAAAAGTTCGTTGGCACCATTTCTCTGACGGATATCATGGCTTTATCGGATGCAGCATGAGCTGGCAGAGGAAGAGTTTATGTCTGCGGACATTGTCCACATGACACGAAAGGATGGTCTGACTGTCGAGCCAGATTACAAGATTGCGGACGTTTTGCATAAGCTGGTGGATGAGTCTTTCCTGCCTGTTGTGGATAAAGAACAACATTTTTATGGCATCATTACTAGAAAGTCGATTTTAAAAAGCTGTTAACTCTGTTGATGCATACCTTCACGAGTCAGTATGAGATTTCCAAAAAATGAAAGAACATATCACTCCTTTTTTAGAACAAAAAAATATCTCTGAAAATTCAAAAATTAGCCTATTCCTATGATCTGGAGCAATTTGTCAATGAAATCCACAGCAAGGTGACGGAGACCAATTTGCGGATTTATCAAGCCTCTATCAAGGATTTCAAGGCAGCTGTCCAGAAGCGGAAGCTCTCAGCGGTCAATCAATTTTCTATTATCTTTATGAGAACAAGATGATTGGGGAATTTCACCGCTTGACCCTGCCAAAAGTCACTATTTCCAAGGAACTGGGAAGCGAGCTGATGGACTTGTCAGCCTTTTTGGGAAGCTTTCTACGGTACCACTAGCGCCGGCTGATAGCGCTCTTGATTTTGGAAATGGGTCTCTTGCCAAGTGAAATCCTGCAGGTCAAGGTTGAAGATGTCAATCTTGATTTTCAGGTTTTACGGATTGAGAAGGCTGGGCAGAAGCGGATTATTAAAATTCTGAAAGTCTGACGAGCGAATTGGGCGATTATTTAACAGGGACTTATTTATTTGAAAAGAATGGCAAGTCCTATTCACGCCAATGGGGCTTTCGCCAGCTAGAAGCTTTCTTGATTGAGCAAGGGCAGGCTAGCTTGTCAGCCCAAAGCCTGCGGGAACAATTTATCCTGCGCCAGCGGGAAAAAGGTGTCGGTATCTACGACATTGCTCGTGATTTGGGCTTGAAGACAGTGATTACATTAGAAAAATACAGATAAGAATGGATATCAAGTTAAAAAGATTTTGAGGGGCCGCTGGATCTGTTGCTTCACCTCGTATCCAAGTATCAGGTGGATATTTACGATGTGCCCATTACTGAGGTCATCGAGCAATATCTGGCTTATGTGTCCACTCTGCAGGCCATGAAGCTGGAAGTGACTGGTGAATACATGGTCATGGCCAGTCAGCTCATGCTAATCAAGAGCCGCAAGCTCTGCCCAAGGTGGTAGATCAGGTGGATCTGGAAGATGATCTGGAGCAGGATTTGCTGAGTCAGATTGAGGAATATCGGAAGTTCAAGCTGCTAGGCCAGAAAATGTCCCTCCAGCATGAGGACCGTGCTTTACTACCCAAGCCCAAGCTGGAATTGGTCTATGAAGACGCTGAGCTCCTGCATGACAAGACAGCTGTTGATCTCTTTTTGGCTTTTTCCAAGGTGATGACCAAGAAGCAGGAGGAGTTTTCCAAGAGTCATATGACCATTGTGCGAGATGAGTACAAGATCGAGGACATGATGGAAGTAGTGCGCCAGCGCTGTCGGGCTCTATAAACGTCTGGCCCTGCAGGATATTTTTGCAGAAACCAAAAGATATGAATGAAGTGATTACGCTCTTTTAGCAACCTTGGAGTTAGTAAAGGTGCAGGAGGTGCAGGTCATTCAGGAGGAAAAACTTTGGAAATATTTATTTAGTAGGAAGAAAGAATGAGTAAATTAGCAGAGATTGAAGCCCTGCTTTTTGTGGCGGGGAAGACGGTCTGAAAGTTCATCAGCTATCAGAAATCCTCTCCTGCCACCAACCGGCGTCATCCAGAGTTTGGAAAAATTGGCGGAGAACTATCAGGCGAATCCTGACTCCAGCTTGACCTTTGCTGGAAACTTCAAAGACCTATAAGTTGGTCACCAAGCCTGAATTTGCTGAGATTTTACGGAGTATTCGCGAGCGCCAATCAATCAGAGCTTATCCCGAGCTGCACTGGAAAACCTTGTCGATCATTGCTTACAAGCAACCCAGTAACAAGGGTGGAGATTGATGATATTCGTGGGGTCAATTCCAGCGGGGCGATTTTCGAAGTCACTAGCCTTTGAGCTGATTCGGGAAGATGGTAAGAAGGAAGTCATTGCCGTCCCAATCTCTATGTGACGACGGATTATTTCTTGGACTACATGGGCATCAAACCATTTGGACGAATTGCTGATTGTGGACGAAGTGAGCTCATTGCTGAGGAAAGTCAGCTTTTTCGGAGAGTGACAAGTTCATTCTATAAGGGACGTTTTCTGAACGATTCCAAGCTTTGAGGGAGGCACTGCTTCCTATTTGCCATTTTTTCCAGCTGTTAAAGTTGTGAAAATGGTCTTTGTATTTTTGTGAAAGGACAATATCGATGAGAATCAATAAATACATTGCCCATGCGGGAATTGCCAGCCGGAGAAAGGCTGAGGAGCTGATCAAGCAGGGGCTAGTAACCGTAAATGGGCAGGTGGTGCGTGAGCTGAGCGACGACCATCAAGTCGGGCGACCGAGTAGAGTAGAAGCGCCAGCCTATCTACAATGAAGAAAAAGGTCTACTACCTGCTCAATAAACCGCGCGGGTGATTTCAGCGCGACCGATGACAAGGGGCGTAAGACAGTCGTTGATTTGCTGCCGCAGGTCAAGGAGCGGATTTATCCCGTTGGCCGACCAGACTGGGATACTTCTGGTGCCTTGATTTTGACCAATGACGGTGACTTCACAGATGAGATGATTCACCCGCGAAATGAAATTGACAAGGTCTATGTGGCGCGTGTCAAGGGTGTGGCCAATAAGGAAGTTCTGCGTCCGCTGACTCGCGGTCTGGTCATTGAGGGCAAGAAGACCAAGCCAGCGGTCTATGAGATTCTCAAGGTCGATCCCGTGAAGAATCGCTCGGTTGTTCAGTTGACCATCCACGAAGGGCGTAATCATCAGGTCAAGAAGATGTTTGAAGCGGTGGGGCTGCCAGTGGACAAGCTCTCACGGACTCAGTTTGGACATCTGGATTTGACTGGCCTCAAGCCGGGTGAGGCACGGCGATTGAGTAAAAAGGAAGTCAGCCAGTTGCATAACTTGGCTGTGACTAAGACTAAGAAAAATGATTAAGAAAATATTGATAGCGCCGGTTCGATTTTACCAGCGCTTTATTTCCCCTGCCTTTCCGCCTTCCTGCCGTTTTCGGCCGACTTGTTCCAATTACATGATTGAAGCCATTGAAAAACACGGGGCCAAGGGGGTGCTGATGGGCTTGGCCAGAATTGGTCGCTGCCATCCTTGGTCTAAGGAAGGGGACGATCCAGTCCCAGACCATTTTTAGTCTTCGGCGGAATGACTCTAAAATAGACTTCGAACGGAAATAGCTTTGTTTCCGTTTTTGCTAGAGAATAAAGTCCAGCCTTAGCAATTACTATCAGCTTTTCAATATTTTTGTTATAATGTTTTTATGAGAGTTGTTTCAGGGAAGTACGGGGCAGACCCCTCAAGACATTAGATGGCAAGACAACGCGACCTACGACAGATAAGGTCAAGGGCGCGATTTTTAATATGATTGGTCCCTATTTTGATGGCGGTCGGGTGCTGGATCTGTATGCAGGCAGCGGCAGTCTGGGGATTGAGGCGGTATCTCGTGGCATGGATTCTGCTGCTTTTGGTTGAAAAAGATCGGCGGGCGCAAGCTATCGTGGCGGAAAATATTGCCATGACCAAGGAAGCAGCGCGCTTTGAACTGCTCAAGATGGAGTCGAGTCGAGCCTTGGAGCAGTTGACTGGTCCGTTTGATCTGGTACTGCTGGATCCGCCCTATGCCAAGGAGCAGATTATCTCAGATATTGAGAAAATGGCGGAGCGCAGGCTCTTGAGCGAGGATATTATGGTTGTTTGCGAGACGGATAAGTCGGTTGATTTGCCAGAAGAAATCGCAGACTTGGGTATCTGGAAGCAAAAAATATATGGAATTTCAAAGGTGACGGTCTATGTCAGATAAAATCGGACTCTTTACAGGGTCATTTTGATCCCATTACCAATGGACATGTGGATTTGATTGAGCGAGCTAGTCGGCTGTTTGATCGCTTGTAGTGTGGGAATTTTCTACAACCTCACAAAGAAGGATTTTAGCATCCATGCGAAAAAAAGGATGGTTCTAGCGGCTTTGGCGCATTTGGAAAATGTGGAAGTCATCACTTCGCATGATGAATTGGCGGTCGATGTGGCAAAAAGGCTGGGTGTGACTGCTCTTGTCCGAGGTCTACGAAACAGTCGGGACTTAGACTCATGAAGCTGGCCTGCATAATAAGGAATTGGAACCTGATTTGAGACCATATTTCTGCTGAGTCAGCCGGCCTCACCGATATATCAGTTCTTCAGCGATGCGGGAATTGATTGCTTTTCAGCAGGATCTTTCTGCCTATGTACCAGCGAGTGTGATTGAGGAGTTAGAGAAAAAGATGAATAATGACATGACAAATCCGAAAAGATGACGAAGGAAAATAAACGTGGTTTAACAGTAGTTGCTGTGCTGGAGTGGCCTCGATTATCGTCGCTTGTGCTCTTTCCTATTCTCTTTCATTGTTCCATTGCCTTACTATATTGAGGTGCCGGGGGGCAGAAGACATTCGAAAGGTTCTGACTGTGGATGGAAAAGAGGATCAGGCAGCAGTGTCTCCTATAACTTTGTAACGTTGGGATCCAGCATGCGACCTTTGCCCATCTGGTCTACAGCTGGCTGACGCCTTTACTGGATATTTATTCGGCTCAGGATATGACGGTGGCTCAAGTGATGCTGAGTATATGCGTATCAACCAATTTTATATGGAAACGTCGCAGAATATGCCTAAATACCAAGGTCTCAAAGCCGCAGGAAAGACATCAAGATGAACTATCTGGGTGTGTATGTTCTAAAAAGTAGCTCTGAATTCGACCTTTAAAGGATTTTGAATATTGCGGATACGGTGACGGGAGTCAATGACAAGACCTTTGAAAGCTCGGAAGATTTGGTCAAATATGTCAATTCTCAGGCCTTAAGCGATAGTGTCAAGGTGACCTACGAGGAAGATGGAGAAACCAAGACAGCGACGGAGAAAATCATCAAGCTGGAAAATGGCAAAAATGGAATTGGCATCAGTTTGATTGACCGCACGGAAGTCAACAGCAGTGTTCCGATTGAATTTTTCGACCGAAGGTATCGGTGGTCCCAGTGCTGGCCTCATGTTTAGCCCAGCCATCTATACTCAGCTGGCCAATCCAGACCTGCGAGACGGTCGCGTGATTGCGGGAACGGTAGCATTGACAGAGAGGGCAAGGTCGGTGATATTGGTGGGATTGACAAAAAGTCGTCTCTGCGGCCAAGATCGGAGCGACAATTTTCTTTTGCTCCTGATAATCCTGTCAGCGAGGAAGAGGCTAATCCTAAAAGCCAAGACTAACTATGAAAACGGCGCTTGAAGCAGCCAAGGAAATCAAAACGGATATGAAAAATCGTGCTGGTCAAAACCCCTTCAGGATGCGATTGATTATTTAGAAAAACCAAAAATCTTAGTTTTGGCTAAGATTTTTGTCTTTTTAGAGACGAACGAAGGATGTTTTTATTAAATCGTCTGACTTTTTACAGAAAGATCTTTTTCTTCTGAAAAATATAAATTCCCTTTGTTTTGTGATAAAATAATATGAAGTAAGATAGATGAGTGACAAAGGATAGGTATGCGTAAAGAGATTTCACCTGAGTTGTATAATTACAATAAATTCCCCGGCCCAGAATTTAAGCAAAATGGGCAGCAAGATAGTTGCAGAAAAGTTTGAGTTTGAATTGGTGGAGAATATGAAAGAGGCCTTTGATTTGACGGCCTTTCACCAGCGCTTTTCAGAAATTCTGAACAAATTTGACTATATTGTCGGAGACTGAGGGCAATGAACAGTTGCGATTGCGCGGTTTTTATCGGGATGAGAAAGCTAAGGAAAAATGCAGAGAAAATCAGCCGTTTGCAAGATTATCTGCTAGAGTATTGTAATTACGGCTGTGCCTATTTTGTTTTGGAAAATGCTCAGCCAAGACGGGCCGCTGACAAATCCCACCATAAGAGAAAAATCGGATGGCAAAAACAGCCAGAAATTTCTAGGGAACGTGGCTCTAAAAACGAAGGACGATCAGCAAAAACATCGTCCAAAGGCAAATAAGAACAAACAACAGAAACAAGGCAAACAGACAAAGCAAGCGGCATCAGCCAATCGCAGCGCCATTTTTGTCATTCGTCAGAAATAAAGGAGAAACATGAAAACCATCGATTTATAGCTTAACGCGAGAAGAAATGATTGAATGGGCGGAAGCTCAGGGAGAAAAAGAAATTCCGTGCTAGCCAGATTTGGGAGTGGCTCTATCGCAAGCGTGTCCAGTCATTTGAGGAAATGACCAACCTGTCCAAGGACTTGATTGCTAAGCTCAATGATCAGTTTGTCGTCAATCCGCTTAAACAGCGCATTGTCCAAGAGTCGGCTGACGGTACGGTCAAGTACCTCTTTGAGCTATCAGATGGTATGCTGATTGAGACCGTACTCATGCGCCAGCACTATGGACTTTCTGTCTGTGTGACCACCCGTTGGCTGCAATATCGGCTGTACCTTCTGTGCTTCCGGCTTGATTAAAAAGCAACGCGACCTCAATAACGGTGAGATTGTAGCTCAGATTATGCTGGTTCAGAAGTATTTTGACGAGCGTGGTCAGGATGAGCGGGTCAGCCATATCGTGGTTATTGGAATCGGCGAGCCTTTTGACAACTATGACAACGTGCTCAAGTTTGTCCGGACGGTCAATGATGACAAAGGTTTGGCTATCGGTGCCCGCCATATCACAGTTTCGACCTCAGGGCTGGCGCATAAGATTCGTGACTTTGCCAATGAAGGCGTGCAGGTCAATCTAGCTGTATCCCTCCATGCCCCGAATAATGATTTGCGGACCAGCATCATGCGGATTAACCGGTCCTTCCCTATCGAAAAGCTTTTTGCAGCTATCGAATACTATATCGAGACGACCAACCGCCGGGTGACCTTTGAATATATTATGCTCAATGAAGTCAATGACGGGGTAGAGCAGGCCAAAGGAATTGGCTGAGCTGCTCAAGAACATTAAGAAACTGTCTTAGTGTCAATCTCATTCCTTACAACCCCTGTTAGCGAGCACTGATCAATACAGCCGCAGTCCCAAAAGAGCGCGTGATGGCCTTCACGATACCCTCAAGAAAAACGGAGTCAACTGTGTGGTACGTCAGAGCATGGTACAGATATTGATGCAGCCTGCGTGGTTGCGTGTTCCAATACTATGAAGCGTGATCGCGAAAAAGCATTGGTAGAAAATGTTCAGCCTTAAGAATTATTTGACTTCAGACGGTGAGCTAACAGCTCGAGGCCGGAAATTGCTGGTAGGAGGATGCGGATTCTATTTCTGATGCTTTGCATCCTGTGCTTTATTCCTCAGGTTCCAGAGCCGGGAATGGAGACGCCGGTATCCAGTACTAGCCGAGTAGTGGTTCTCTTGGTTCCTTTTAATTCCTTTGTTAATATTGGCGAAATTACTTCTGGATCCAGCTGGCCAAGGTTTTTGTTCAAAATTTGGCCAATATCTTTTCTGTTGTCGCCATTGGTTTTTCAACTGCTTTTCCTCTTTCCAAAATTACGGAAGACAAAGAAGGTTGTATGGCTGAGCTTTGGGATGAGTCTGTTCATCGAAGTGACTCAGATTCTGCTGGACCTTCTCATCAACGCCAATCGAGCTTTTTGAGATTGATGATCTCTGGACCAATACTTTGGGTGGTTATCTGGCTTGGCGGGCATTTCAGCTTTGGTCAAAATCTGGAAAAATCGTCAAGGCGACGCTTTCAAAAAGAGATTAGCAGAGAAAGGTTCGGATTTAGGAGAAAAATTAAAATCTTTGACAAGAAAAAGGGAAAGGCCTATAATAAAATAAATCATCAGAAAAGTAATAATTTTTCTACTTTCAGGGAGCCTGTGGTTGGTGGAAACAGGCAGGAAGATTATGAAGTGGGCTGATGCAAAAATGAATTTGAAGCAATAAAATTCGGTGAGCACACCTTACAGTGCAGCTTGTTGTTAGACAAGACAGAGATATGGAGGCAGTCTATACTTTGCTCCATAATTGAGGTGGCACCGCGATTTTACGCCCTCACACAGATTTTTTCTGTGTGTGGGCTTTTGTTTTGCTTGAAAATAAAGAAAAGAGGAAATCAAGATGACAGAAACTAAAGGATATTTTGGACAATTCCGCGGCTCTTTGTACCAGAGCCTATCCAGGCCTTGCTGGATGAATTGGAAGCGACTTTTGAGAAGTACAAGGATGACCCTGAATTTTTAAATGAATACCGACATTATTTGGCGGACTATTCAGGTCGGGAAACCCCGCTACTTTGCAGAAAGTCTGACCCAGCATCTGGGTGGAGCTAAGATTTATCTGAAGCGGGAAGATCTCAATCATCTGGGCTCCCATAAGCTCAATAATGTTTTGGGGCAGATTCTTCTAGCTAAGCGCATGGGCAAGACCCGAGTCATTGCTGAAACTGAGCTGGCCAGCATGTGTGGCAACTGCGGCAGCCGCAGCTAAGTTTGGTATGAAGTGCGATGTTTACATGGGTGCAGAGGATGTAGAGCGCCAGCGCCTTAATGTCTTCCGCGCATGGAAATGATGGGGAGCGACTGTTCACGCTGTAGAAACAGGCACCAAAACCCTCAAGGATGCCGTTGATGCAGCCTTTGGAGCTGGATGAGTGATTTGGAAGCCTTCTATGTTTTGAGTTCTGCTGTCGGTCCTCACCCTTATCCGACCATTGTCCATGAGTTCCAAAAAGGTGATTAGCGAAGAATCTCGACGTCAGATTTTTGGACAAGGAAGGCCGCTTGCCAGACTATGTTATTGCCTGCGTAGGCGGTGGCTCCAATGCTATCGGCGCTTTCTCTCAGTATGTGGCGGATGAAGAAGTCAAGCTGGTTGGTGTTGAAGCGGCTGGACGGGGTCTTGATACAGACCAGCATGCGGCGACTGTGACCAAGGGAAGTGTCGGAGTAGTGGATGGTGATGAAGACTTACGCTGTCTTTTGCTGAAGATGGTCAGGTGGCGCCGGTTTACTCCATTTCAGCAGGTTTGGACCATCCGGGAGTTGGTCCCGAACATGCTTTCTTTAAAGATTCTGGTCGAGTAGAGTACGTAGCAGCGACAGATGATGAAGCTGTGGATGCCTTGCTTCTTGACACAAAAGGAAGGGATTTTGCCAGCGATTGAAAGCTCTCACGCTATTGCTGAAGCGATTAAGCGAGCTCCGCATTGTCATCCGACCAAATCATCATTATCAATGTATCTGGTCGTGGAGATAAGGATGTGGCAGCCATTGCCGACTATCTAGAAAAACGAAAATAAAAATACCCAGCAGAAGAGTAGTAACATTCCTCCTTTCAGAGAGTCTGTGGTGCTGTAAACAGGCAGGAGAAGTTATGAAATGGGCTGTTGGAGTCAACATTTAGTCCTTTAGTTGAACTTTTTATTACTTTGTTAGCCTACTTTGCTATGACTCGGTGTGCTGCCTTGTTCTAAAAGGGATCTAAAATGACTGCAAATAGGTAAATGAGATGTGGAGCCTGAAAACCCATAACTGAGGTGGCACTCGCGATGAAACGCCCTCACAGGATGAACTGTGCGGGCGTTTTTCTGTAGTTTTAGAGCAAGTTATGACAGTGGCAGGTACCTGTTCTTGTGAAAAGCAGTCATGGCTAGCGAATTGCTCCTACCTAAACGCTTCTGATTGAATAGAAAGAAAGATTATGCAAAAAGATTTTACCAGCTGATATTTTATCGCCGATTCTAGCTTATATGCGATTCAGGGCGACCACAAGGTGATTTTGGAGAGTATTCCAAGAGATAGCGAGACAGCTCGCTTTTTCTATCCTAGCTTATAATCCAGTCTTTGAAGTTCGCTATGAAAATGGCCAGCTAACAAAGAATGGGCAAGTAATTGAGGCAGATCCATTGGACTATCTGCATGAGTTGGCAGTAAAAAGATCATCATTCAGACCCTGCCTTTTGGCGGTGGAGCCATCGGTTTTGCTTTATCGGTGATATGATTTCCCCTATGAGTGAGATCGCCAGATTCCAGCTGATGTGATTGGGACGCCGGATATGCACTTTTTCGTCTATGAGAGTTACATGGTTTTTGGACCATAAAAATACAAGATCTATATCCTTGAGGAGGCCCTCTACAGTGATAGAAGCGAAGTTGATTTGGCTGCTAGTCTGGAGCATATCATGGCTGAGCTGGCGCAGCCTGCGGCAGATGAATTTTCACCGCTGGAACTGTCCAGTTTGAACTTCCAGAGCCATATCGAGCAGGCAGCTTTTGAAAAATGGTGGAAGAAGCGCGGAGCTTGATTCGGCAGGGAGACATGTTCCAATGCGTGCTCAGTCAACGCTTTTCAGCGGAGTATTCTGGTAGACGCTGGATTACTATCGCAATCTGCGCGTGACCAATCCTTCCAACTATCTCTATTTTTATGATTTCGGGATTATCAGATTATCGGAGCCAGCCCGGAAAGTCTGGTGTCAGTCAAGCAGGGGCAGGTTACGACCAATCCTATTGCTGGGACCAGACCGCGCGGGCAGGATGAAAGAGAAGATAAAGCCTTGGCAGAGGAGTTGCTGGCTGACGAGAAGGAAGTGGCTGAGCACCGTATGTTAGTTGATTTGGGACGTAATGATATCGGTAAAGTGCCCAGAATAACAGCGTGGAAGTTACTAAGTACATGGAAGTGGAGTATTTCCGCTATGTCATGCATCTGACCAGTGTAGTCCGTGGTCAGCTTTTGCCCCAACTGACAGCCATGGATGCGCTCAAGTCCACCCTGCCGGCCGGTACCGTCTCGGGTGCACCTAAGATTCGAGCCATGAAGCGCATTTATGAGCTGGAGCAGGAAAAGCGTGGCGTTTATGCTGGGGCTATCGGCTATCTGTCTGCGACAGGGGATATGGATTTTGCCATTGCTATCCGGACTATGATTTTGAAAAATGGCAGAGCTTACGTTCAAGCTGGAGCGGTATTGTTTATGACTCGATTCATACTAATGAATACAAGAAACCATCAATAAGGCCAAATCAATGACCAAGATAGGAGATGCAATGATTTTATTGATTGATAATTATGATTCTTTTACTTTATAATCTAGCCCTAGATATCGGCAATTTCGCAGAAGTTAGGGTCTTGCGAAAATGATGATGCAGAGCTTTATCAAGCGGCAGAAGAAGCTGATGCCTTGGTTCTGTCTCCCGGGTCCAGGCTGGCCAGCAGATGCAGGACGGATGGAAGAACTTATCCAGTGATTTTGCTGGTAAGAAGCCGATTTTGGGAATTTGCTTTGGGGCACCAAGCCATTGCAGAAGTATTTGTGGAAAGTTAGGCTTGGCTCCCAAAGTCATGCACGGCAAGCAGAGTATTCTGCGTTTTGAAAGAAAAATCTCCCTATTTATCAAGGGATAGAGGATGGGCAGCCGATCATGCGCTATCATTCGATTTTGATTGAGAGAGATGCCAGAGGACTTTGAAGTGACAGCTCGGGCAGTTGATGACAACTCGATCAAGGCCATCCAGCATCAAGCGCCTGCCCATTTATGGTTTTCAGTATCATCCAGAAAGTATTGGCACGCCGGATGGCTTTGTCGTCCATCAAAAATTTCATCGACTTAGTAGAAAATAGGGGAAGAATTATGAAAGACATTTGTTGCAAAACTAGCAGATTTTAAGGATTTAAGCAGCTCCGAAGTGTCAGATGTGCTAGAGCGCATCGTTACTAGAAGAGTAACGGAAACACAAATTGCAGCCTTTTTGCTGGCTCTCAAGATGAAAGGGGAAACGGTAGAGGAACGGACAGCTTTGGCCCAAGCCATGAGGCCATACTCCGCAGATCCCTACAAAAATTCGCACAGCCATGCGGACAATTGTGGAACTGGTGGTGATAAATCATTTAGTTTAATGTTTCGACCACAGCGGCCTTCGTATTAGCAGGTGGTGGGATTAAGATGGCTAAAGCATGGCAATCGCTCCATTACCTCTAAATCAGGATCGGCTGATGTTTTAGAAGCTTTGGGGATTAACCTAAACATGGATACAGCCAGCTTGGGTTAGGTCTTTGATCAGACGGGGATAGTCTTTCTTTTTGCCAAAAACCTTCATCCAGCGTAAATATATCATGCCAGCTCGTCTCAGTCTGAGGTGTTCCCACTATCATGAACCTGACAGGGCCGCTCATCCATCCTATGGTTTTAGAAAACCCAGCTTTTGGGCACCAGTCGGCCAGATATGCTGGAGAGCACGGCAGAAGTTTTGGAAAAAGTATGGGCCGCAAGCGTGCAGTGGTCGTGTCGGGTCCAGATGGTCTGGACGAGGCCGGTCTTCATGGTCGTACCCAGTACGCTTTCGCTGGCAGATGGGGAGATCAGCCTCCATAGCTTTCTCACCGTCAGATATTGCATGGAAGAAACCTCTTGCAAAGCGATTCGTGGAGGTAGCCAAAGAAAATGCGAGATATTCTGGTATCGTCCTGCAAAAATCAAAGCCAGCCCTTATCTGGAAATGACAGTTCTGAACGCAGGTCTCAGCTCTTTTGCTACGTGAAACTCAGCAGCATAGAAGATGGAATGAGCTTTCAAACCCGCCAAGTGATCGCGTAGGTGCGCAGCCTATGAAAAACTCACAACTCAAGGGAGTATCAAAAACTGAGCAAAGAATTTCTCCCAACCATTCTAAAGCAAAAAGAGCAGGAAGTGGCAGCTATGTCCTATGAAGAGCTGCAGCCCCTGCGTCGACCTATTCTCTCATGAGTATCTCAAAAGCCATCCTCAAGAGCTGCAACTGATTGCTGAGGTCAAAAAGCCAGTCCAAGTCTCAGGAGATATTAATCTCGGAGTGGATATTAGAGCAGGCTCGCACCTATGCGAACGATGCGGTGCGGCTATGATTTCGGTCCCGACAGATGAGATTTTCTTCAAAAGGACATCTGGATTACCTGAAAGAGATTTCAAGTCAGATTACCATTCCGACCCTCAATGATGACTTTATCATTGATGAAAAGCAGATTGTTCGCGCTCGTAATGCCGTGAGCGACTGTTATTCTCCTGATTGTGGCTGCCTTGCCTGAAAAAGCGTCTGCAAGAACTCTATGATTTTGCGACAGGTTTAGGCTTGGAAGTTCTGGTCGAAAACCCATAATCTGGCGGGCTAGAGATTGCTCATAGAATAGGGAGCACGGATTATCGGTGTCAATAACCGCACCAGCTGTCACTTTCGAGACGAGATATCAATACAAGTCTCCAGCTGTCTGCCCATTTCAAAGATGACAGGGTTTACGTATCAGAGTCCGCTATTTTCAGCAAGGAAGATGTTGAGCTGGTAGCTCCTTATTTCCATGCGGTTCTAGTCGGAACAGCCCCGATGCAGGCTGAGAATGTGGCAGAAAAATCGAGGGCTGAAAATGGACAAAGGTTAAGATTTGCGGCTTATCAACGGCCAGCGCTGTGGAAACAGCATGCCGAGGCTGGTGCAGATCATTGGATTTGTCTTTGCTGAGAGCCGTCGGAGGGTCAGTTTGAGCAAGCTCAGAATCTAGCTGCCCTTGGTGCCGCCTGCTGTCCGAAAGGTAGGGGTTTTCGTCTCCGAGCTTGGCAGAGCTGCAGGAAGCTATTTCAGTGGCAAATCTGGATTTGGTGCAGATTCATGGCGATTTTAATGAAGAGCTCCTGACTCAGATCGGCCGGCCAGTTATTCGAGCTTATCAGGTCAGGGAGCGTTAAAAGATGTCAGCCAACAGTCGGACTACCTGCTCTTTGATGCCCCTCTGCTGGTAGTGGTCAGACCTCGACTGGCAAGCTTTTGACAAGAGTCAAATCCATCAGCCCTCTTTATCGCTGCGTGGTTTTGAATGCAGGAAATGTCCGAGAAGCGATTCAGCACTTCGCCCCTTATGCAGTTGATGTCTCAAGCGGGGTCGAAACTAACGGCCAGAAAGACTTAGAGAAGATAACAGAATTTATAGAAGAGTGAAACATGGTATATAATCAACCTAATCAAGAAGGATTTTACGGTGAGTTTGGTGGACGCTTTTGTTCCAGAAACGCTGATGACAGCAGTTTTGGAGCTGGATCAAAGCTACCGTGAGAGTAAAAAAGACCCAGCCTTTCAGGCTGAGCTGGACGAGTTGCTAAAGCAGTATGTAGGGCGGGAGAATCCTCTCTATTTTGCTAAAAATCTGACAGCCTATGCTGGTGGTGCTAAGATTTATCTGAAGCGGAAGACCTCAACTATGCGGGGCTCACAAAAATCAATAATGCCCTAGGTCAGGTTTTACTAGCCTGACGAATGGGCAAGAAGAAAATTATTGCCGAGACTGGTCAGGTCAGCATCGGAGTAGCCGCAGCCACAGCTGCAGCTCTTTTTCAATATGGACTGTACTATCTATATGGGCGAAGAAGATGTCAAGCGCCAAGCCCTCAATGTCTTTCGGATGGAACTTCTGGGAGCCAAAAGTTGGAGTCTGTGATCGATGGATCTCGAGTCCTCAAGGATGCAGTCAACGCTGCCTTGCGAGCTTGGGTGGCTCAGGTCGATGATACTCACTATATTATGGGCTCAGCCTTGGGACCCCATCCTTTCCCAGAGATTGTCCGAGACTACCAGAGCGTGATTGGTCGTGAGGCTAAGCGCCAGTTTGCTGAGCAAAATGCAGGTGCCCTGCCAGATGCTTTAGTGGCCTGCGTTGGCGGTGGCTCCAATGCTATTGGGCTCTTTTATCCCTTGTAGACGATAGCTCAGTGGCCATGTATGGAACAGAAGCAGCTGGGCGGGGCGTGGATACAGATGAACACGCTGCGACCTTAACCAAGGGCCGACGGGTGTTTTACACGGTGCTTTGATGGATGTCTTGCAGGATGAGCAAGGACAGATTTCTGGAAGCTTTCTCTATCTCTGCTGGGCTAGACTATCCGGGCATCGGCCCTGAACATTCTCATTTTAATGCTATCAAACGCGCCACTTATGTCCCGAGTCACAGATGAAGAAGCTGGAAGCCTTCCAGCTCCTGTCTCGTATCGAAGGGATTATCCCCATGCTTTAGAGTCTAGCCACGCGCATTGCGTTTACGCAGCTAAAGCTGGCCAAGGAGTTGGGATCCAGATAAATCAATGATCGTCTGCCTATCCGGCCGTGGTGACAAGGATGTCGTTCGGGTAAAGGAACGCTTGGAAAGTGAAGCGGCTGCAAAAAGGAGGTGCCCATGACTAAAAACACTCACTGCAGCATTTAGAAACCATCAAAAAGAGAAGGCAAACGGGAATTTTCCTTCCATATATTATGGCTGGTGATCATGAGAAAGGTTTTGGCAGGATTAGCAGAAACTATCGCATGAAAAACTTGGGTGTGTCAGCCATTGAAATTGGTCTGCCATTTTCAGACCCTGTTGCAGATGGGCCAGTTATTGAAGAAGCCGGTTTGAGAAGTCTGGGGCACCATACTTCGGCCAAGTCTTTAGTTGCAAGCTTGCAGAAGTTGGACACTCAGCTGCCTCTCATCATCATGACCTACTTCAATCCTATCTTCCAGTACGGTCTCAAAAGATTTTATCAAGGATTTGGCTAGGACGTCGGTTAAAAGGATTGATTATTCCGGATATGCCCTACGAGCATAGGGACTTTATCCTGCCTCTGCTGGAAGATTCGGATATTGCTCTAATTCCTTTAGTGAGCCTGACGACTGGACTAGAACGTCAGCAGGAGTTGATTAAGGATGCAGAAGGTTTTATTTACGCTGTGGCTATCAACGGTGTAACGTAAGAGCGGAAGTTACCGCAATGATTTGGACCAGCATTTGAGCAAGCTGTGATATTGCAGAGATTCCAGTACTGACTGGGTTTTGGTGTTTCAACTTTTAGAGGATGTTGATCGCTTCAATCAAGTCTCAGACGGGGTCATTGCATTGGATCTAAGATTGTCAAAGCTCTTCATGAAAAGGACGCCAGCATAGCAGCCTTCATCCAAGAAGCAGCAGCTTATAAGAAATAAGAACCACCACACCAAACAAAAAGACAGGGTAAAGCAAATGCTAGCCTGTCTTTTTCTTTTTAAAGCAGAAAGCAGGCGAGGCCAGAGAAGCTAGCGATTTGGATAAGAACTAGAGCCTGACCCATGTTCTTGAATTTTATCACCATAGTAAGTTTCGTATAATTCTATTTTTAAGAAATGTTTGATTTTTGATGTTGATTGAATATTAGTTTGGATATTGCATGAACTGGCATCTATATAGCTGGTGAAATGTTTCAAGAAATGCTTAGGAGATATAACAGTGATGTATTTTCCAAAAGCAAGCAAGGTATTGTATCCCCAATCATTGTCGTTTAAAGGATAAGTAATCTCGTAAATATTGCTATTAATAGGTTTTATGGCATTATAGCCTAAGAGTTCCACAAAATCGATCAAGGACAATTTTTCTGGACATGTGGATGATGCAGGTACTTTGTTTTCATTCATCCATGTACCACCATCATAGGGAAGTGGTGTAAAATGTCTTTTTGAAAAAGTATCAGAGAGAGTAAGTTCACTAATTCTAGCAACTTTAAAAACAGAAAAACGCGCTTTATCAGTATCGTAGGCATCCATATACCAACTCCGGTCCTTATAGACAATACGGTAAGGCTACAATGCGACTCACTCAGTCCTTGTGAATTAATATAGGAGAAAATTTTATTTTTACTCTACCTCTGATAGCTTCCAATAACTTAAAAATCAAAGTTCGTATTTCCAAGTTCCCTTGAGATAGAGACAAATCAATTTCGAAATCAGAGTATGTATTGGTAGCATTTAATTTCAATATAGCATTGAAAGTAGAGGTATCTTCCAATACTTGATAGCGACTTTTAAACCGAGTTCGATTGAGAAGTCGCTCGGATTGAGTCAAAGGGAGGTTTATCAGTTTGAAAGTCTTCCATAAGAAAAATTCCTCCGTTTTTCCTTTCGTTACATAGAGAGGAATGCCTGCAAGAGATAAATCATCAATATCTCTCATAATAGTTCGGGTGCTGACTTTAAAAAGTTTTGATAGTTCTTTAGCTGTTGTTTTTCGTTGATTTACTAAATGAGTAAATAATCCCCATTTGACGGTCAATTTCATAGTTCTCCTTAAATATGACAGAATAGTTGTCATATTACTTTTGTTATGATTATACCATAAAGAAAGGAGTTCATATAATGAAACATCAAACCAAACCATCAAGCTTACCTTGAGCACAGAGTATTTTTGATAGAAGGAACTGCGGTTCACTGAACAGCACTATTCTAAAGAGAAGACAGCGTTCTATGCTCTGATTATTTAAAGAAGGAATGCTGAAGTGATGCCCCATCTCTAGACACAAAAAGGCTATGCTTTGATTGTTCCTCATAAAGATGGTATTCAATACTACGCAGGAGTTGCGGCAAAGAATGCTGTGCAGGCTACGTTACTTCTTGTCCCAGAGAAAGATTATTTAGTAGTTCAGCCAGTGGTGATAAATCAAGACTCCTGTTTGACCAATTGAGGATAACTTTTTGAGAAGAAAGCAGTTCCCTTTACCAAAGATGGAATTATCTTAGAAATACTTTTAAACGGGAATCTTATGGATGCAGAAGTTGAGCTTTTGGAGTTCCAGTTCAGTAAAAGAGTAGGAAATTTATAGAAATAATTACCACCACCAAACATAAGACAGGGTACAAATGTTAGCCTGTCTTTTGCTTTTGAAAGCAGAAACAGGCGAGGCCAGAGAAGTAGGATTTTGGATGAGAATGAGAATTTCTGTCAGGCTGAAAAGTGGCTGAGCAGGAAGCAAAAGAGAAAATCTCCAGCCCGATGCGAAGATATAAAGAGACAGGAAGTCCCAGGACCAGAAAGAAAAATCATGAGCGATTGATACCTGCTGTAGCCATCGGCAGAGCTGAAAAATCAGCGATTAGGAGAGGGTATCTTTACTCACGCTGATCGTAGATGGTTACTAGGGTCAAGCCCATCGTGAGCAGGAGGGCTAACAAAAGATAACCCAAACTCCAGCTTAGAAAAAGAGCCCAGCACTAACTCAAAAGCAGCAGCTACCAGAAAGGAAGCCGAATCTTGCAGAAACGAGCAGCGGAAGCCATTAGCAACTGAAACAGGATTGGGACCAAAATCCCGTGCTTTGAGCACTCTGCATTGCAGCTAGTGCATGCCGGTGAGATGATGGACTGTTCTGGGAAGCTGTCAATAACTAGGCCTCAAAAATGAGGCCAGAACTGTTCCGACTCAGAAAAAAGTATAAATGAATCATACTTATTATTCGTGATTCTGAGTAGGAAAAACTGAAATTTTACAACTTTTCTAATAGTATTGAGGTTTTAATACTTGACTCTCTTCAATTAGAAGCATTATAATTAAAACATAATCAATAAAGATTAGAATGATTTGCACGAAAAGAGGTCATTATGATCAAGAAAACACGGCATGCAGAAGAACTTTATGAACCTCCAAAAACTACTGTATTAAAACCAAGTGGTGGCAGATCTTTATACTGCTCATATTGCCTTTCACCAAGTTCACTGGTATATGCGAGTTGGTTTATGGTTTGGCATCCAAAAATGGATGAATACATGGAAACTTTGGATGCAACTGGATGAAGAGTTAGCGAACTGTTTTGATCATCAGGTGGCAAGCCTTATTCTACGTTGACAGAATTTATCCTAACACAGCAAGATTGAGGAGCGGCGAATTCAGCAAGAATGTTGAAGAAAGCTTTGGAGCGCGTGATTGAAATTCTTCCGTTATCTGACAGATCTTTTACCAAGAAGCTCTGGATGTGACGGATGAAGTTACGACGATGTGACCAACGATATTCTTCGTTGAGCTAAAGACAGACATCTGAAAAGGCGATCTGGATGTTGACAGCTGAGCTTGCCCAAGCACCAGTTTGTAAAATGATGCTTTAAAGAGGGCTGGGACAAAAAGTCCCAGCTCTCTCAATTGTCTTTGGATTGTCGAGCAGACGTAGTGGTTGAGTGGGCTCTACTACGCTGATTTCATCAGCTTTTACAGCCTACTAACAACTGTGCGGGAGTAGGACGACGAAATCGAATTCAAATCAACGGATACTCTGTCCCACTCTCTCTGTCTTAAAGGATTTGTTTAAGCTTCTTCCTTTATACTAAGTATCAAATGAAGACTCCTAACTTTGTTTGATAGAACTACTAAACTTTTTCTTTTTCATAATATCTTCCTGAAAAGACAGCCTTTGTGGGCTGTCTTTTCTGTTTTGTCATCTGAAAACTTTCATAAATCTGATAAAAATATAGCTCATGAAAACACTCTATGATGTGGCAGTTTCTTTAAAAATTTCGGGATTACTATCTATATGGGCAAAGCGTCTTTATGATATTGAGATGATGAAAATTGAGCTGGAGCGGATTTACGATGCTGGCCTGATGGATAAGCTTGATTATCTGGAGGGCTGAGCTGTTCTGCGCAGAGAACATCAAGTAGAGTTGAAGTATTTAGAAGATAAAGGGAGAAACTAGAATGGGAATTTGGATTTTATGGGCAAATTTTGCTGGGAATGTTGGCTTGGATGGGCTTCAATTATTTCCGTATTCGTCGTGCAGCTAAGGTGGTAGATAATAGTGAGTTTGAAGCTTTGATTCGTCAAGGACAATTGATTGATTTGCGTGATCCATCGGATTTCCATCGCAAGCATATCTTTGGGGGCGCGCAATATTCCGTCTCAACAGCTCAAGTCTCAGTATCAATGCGTCTGCACAAAGACAAACCAGTTCTTCTCTATGAAAATAGTCGTGGCAACGTGTGACTAATGCGGCACTCCTACTTTGAAGAAGCAAAGGTTTTAATGATATTTATATCCTGTCTACGGCCTCGATTCTTGAGAGTGGTAAGGTTAGATAAAGCTGGATTCTTTTTGAGAAATATATACAAAGCTAACTACCTATAATTCAATTGGTCTGGTTTTGGGCAATCCCTCATCAAAAAGAAACTCAATAAATAGAAGAATTCTGAATATCGTCGGTATTGTCATTTCTGTCATCAACTGGATTGCAGGGAATTCTTCGACTATAGAATGGATTTATGAGTAAATAAGAGAGAAAGGCTTGAATAAGCCTTTTTCTTTTCAGGTTTGTTCAAATAGCCTTTGATAATCTCGAGTTCGGAAGATTCAGCGCGGTCGATAACTGCCTCTGTTATATTGGGATCTAGCTGGAAATCACCGAAATGAGTGCGTTGAGATAGGTGACCTTGACACCAACTGCTAGAAACATTTTCTTGACCTGATGAAATTTTCCTTCAGAAATGGTAACTGAGGCGGTGGAGTGCTCGGTGATCATCGTGAATCTGAAGTTGAGCGGGTTTTGCAACATGAGTGCCATCCAGAAAGATAATGCCTTGCTGAAAAGCGATGTGCGGCTTCTTGGTCAAGAGGGTCGTTGACTTCGACATAGTAGGGTCTTTGCGATATGGTATTGTGGATGGAGGTTGAAATCCCCAGTGGTCCATTATCATGTAATTGTGGTACGCCACGTGTCTGCGATCCAAACGGCCGATGGCGTAAAAGCTGGTCGTTAAAATCTTGCACTGCAATTAGATCTAGGACGGTCATCTTGTCCGCATCAGAATTGGCATGACAGTACTGGCGGGCTTGTTCATCAGAAAACAATGGTGAGCTGGGTGCTTTAAAGCTTTACCAGCTAGGCTAATGGACTGGAGGCCACTATCGACATTTTTGACTGAGGGAGCGAGCTGCTTGACCGTCAATTACAATCTGCCTTAGTCGCAGATTTTGTTTCATCTCTTTCCGGCTAATCTTAGCTAGGGCTAAGAATTTATCAAGGCGCATGAGTTTTCCTTTCAAAGGTTTGGATCGATTCTCTTTTTATCATACACTTTCGGAAGCAAATTGCAAAAATGACTACAGTTTACGATTTACTCATGAAAACATTTTACACTTGGTTAGCCCACGTGTTTTTTGGGAAAAACTGTGTTATAATTTTTAGTTGGAAATAAATATATAAGATTTAGAGGAAAAATGACAAAATTTAGAGAAGATATTCGCAATATCGCCAGTATCGCTCACGTTGACCATGGGAAAACAACCCTCGTTGACGAATTATTGAAACAATCTGAAAACTCTTGATGCACGTACAGGGTTGGCAGAGGCGTGCTATGGACTCAAACGATATTGAGAGGAGCGCGGTATTACGATCCTTGCTAGAAAACTACAGCTGTTGCATACAACGGACTCATGTCAACATCATGGATACGCCGACACGCGGACTTCGGTGAAAAGTGAGCGTATCATGAAAAATGGTTGACGGTGTAGTCTTGGTCGTAGATGCCTACGAAGGAACCATGCACAAACTCGTTTCCTGTATTGAAAGCCTTGGACAAGATCTGTCCCACCGTGGTTGTCAACAAAATCGACAAACCATCAGCTCGTCCAGCAGAAGTAGTAGATGAAGTATTGGAACTTTTCATCGAACTTGGTGCAGATGATGACCAGCTTGATTTCCAGTTGTTTATGCTTCAGCCATCAACGGAACTTCTTCACTTTCTGACGATCCCTGCTGATCAAGAAAAACAATGGCGCCAATCTTTGATACGATTATCGACCATATTCCAGCTCCAGTGGACAACTCAGATGAGCCTTTGCAGTTCCAGGTGTCACTCTTGGACTACAATGACTTCGTAGGTCGTATCGGTATCGGACGTGCTTCCGTGGTAGTGTGAAAGTTGGGGACCAAGTTACCCCTTTCTAAACTAGACGGCACAACGAAGAACTTCCGTGTTACAAAAACTCTTTGGTTTCTTTTGGTTTGGAAACGTCGTGAGATCCAAGAAGCTAAAGCGGGTGATTTGATTGCCGTTTCCGGTATGGAAGATATCTTCGTTGGTGAAACAATCACTCCAACAGATGCGCATTGAACCACTTCCAATCCTTCCATCGATGAGCCAACTCTTCAAATGACTTCTTGGTCAACAACTCACCATTTGCAGGTCGCGAAGGGAAGTGGGTAACGTCTCGTAAGGTGGAAGAACGTTTGCAGGCTGAATTGCAAACAGACGTATCTCTACGCGTTGACCCAACAGACTCACCAGATAAGTGGACCGTTTCAGGACGTGGTGAACTGCACTTGTCAATCCTGATCGAAAACCAGCGTCGTGAGGGGTGAGTGAACTTCGGTATCTCGTCCAGAAGTTATCGTAAAAGAAATCGATGGCGTTAAGTGCGAGCCATTTGAGCGTGTCCAAATCGATACTCCAGAAGAATACCAAGGATCTGTTATCCAAAGCCTTTCTGAACGCAAGGGTGAAATGTTGGATATGATTTCAACTGGTAATGGTCAAACTCGTTTGGTCTTCCTTGTTCCAGCGCGTGGTTTGATCGGGATACTCAACTGAGTTCTTGTCAATGACGCGTGGTTACGGTATCATGAACCATACCTTCGACCAATACTCTGCCACTCATCCCGGTGAAATCTAGTGGTCGTCACCGTGGTGCCCTTGTTTCCATCGATGCTGAGGGCAACAACCTACTCAATGCATGTCTATCGAAGAACGCGGAACCATCTTTGTTAACCTGTGTACTGAGGTTTACGAAGGAATGATCATCGGTGAAAACTCTCGGAGAAAACGACTTGACAGTTAACATCACCAAGGCTAAACAAATGACCAACGTCCGTTCAGCTACTAGGACCAAACAGCTGTTATCAAGACACCTCGTATCTTGACCTTGGAAGAATCGTTGGAATTCTTGAACGACGATGAGTACATGGAAGTAACGCCTCGAGTCTATCCGTTTGCGTAAACAAATCTTGAACAAGCAGAACGCGAAAAAGCTAATAAAAATAAGAAAAACAAGCAGCAGAATAAATCATTGAGTTGACTGGTGGTAGAAAGGGACGGCATGATTTACCTGATTATTGGAATATTAATCCTGCTTTTCATGTATTTGCCATTCCAACCAGTATTAAGGGAACGCTGAATGTCTTGACATTTGTACTTTTGCTGGTTGCCTTGATCATTTTTGCTTGCTTTGGCAATTTTTCAAATTTTTAACTGCTCGGAGAATTATTTGTGAGCATCTTTTGATTATTATTACAGTGTGGGCCTTGATGGATATCGAGCGTCTAGCGCTATCTCAGAAATCAAAAGAACTTTGCCGATAAACAATAAAGAAGGAATTAGGATTTCAAAGGTCGTGTAGACTTTCGGTAGCCTAGTTCCTTTTTGTTTATCTAAAGCGAGATTCTTCGATGGTGGTTTTGGCTGAGTAGAAACTATAATACAGTTGCCGATGTTTTTCATTTAAAGAAGGCCCTATTCTTTTTGGATGCTGTTGACCATCAGTGAGTAGGTCAGGTTTGATAAGTCACTGGCAATTAAATGTTTTGGATAGTTATTGCTTGTATAAATAGGTTTTTCAAAGATTTCAAATAGAATAACATTTCTTCTTATTTATTAAAAGCTGCTAACAGTTAAAAATAAAAAGCCTGATATGACTTTTTATTTTTCGCAAAAAGGTAAAAATAGAAAGTAGTATGAATGAAGAGGTACATGATGAAGACTATTTCAAAATTTGCCAATAAGAAAGTTTTGGTGTTGGGTTTAGCTAAATCAGAGTCAGCTGCCCGTCTTTTTGGATAAACTGGGAGCTGATTAGACGGTCAATGATGGGAAACCTTTCGAAGAAAAATCCAGCTGCCCAATCTTTGCTGGAAGAAGGAATTAAGGTCATAACTGGTGGTCATCCATTAGAATTGTTGGATGAGAAGATTTTTGAATGGATGGTGAAAATCCGGGCATTCCTTACAATAATCCCTATGGTCATGAGGGCTTTTGGAAAAGAAGATCCCTGTTATTACTGAAGTGAGCTGGCTTATCTGATTTCGGATGCACCGATTATCGGGATTACTGGCTCAAATGGAAAAACCATACCACAACCATGATTGCGAAGTGCTAACAGCAGGCGGACAAAAATGGTCTTTTTATCAGGAAATATCGGATTTCCAGCTAGTCAAGTTGCTCCAAGATGCGGGTGAAACAGACACATTGGTCACGGAACTTTCTTCTTTCCAACTAATGGGAATCGAAACCTTCCATCCTGAAATAGCGGTCATTACAAATCTGATGCCGACACATCTGGACTATCACGGCTCTTTTGAGGAATATGTGGCGGCCAAGTGAATATCCATATGACAGCTTCTGGACCATGTCGTGTTGAATTTTAATCAAGACTTGAGCCAAAGAATTGGCTAAGAAGACGGCTGCCAAAGTGCTCCTTTTTCGACCAAAGAAAAGGTCGATGGGGCTTACTTGGACGGCGATGTAGCTGACTTTCCGTGGGGAAGCCATTATGAAAGCTTCTGAACTAGGCGTGCCGGGTAGCCACAATGTAGAAAATGCTCTAGCAACCATTGCAGTAGCCAAACTTCGTGGGATTGACAATCAAGTTATTAGAGAAACTCTGGCTCATTTTGGTGGTGTCAAGCATCGTCTCCAGTATGGGGCGAAATCAATCAAGTCAAATCTTACAATGACAGTAAATCAACTAATATTTTAGGCGACACAAAAGCTTTTGTCAGGCTTTTGACAATAGCAAGGTCATTCTGATTGCTGCGTGGTCTGGATCGTGGTAATGAATTTGATGAATTGTGCCAGATATCGAGGGATCTGAAAAAGATGGTAATTTTGGGAGAATCGGCTGCGCGTGTTAAGCGGGCTGCGGATCAAGGCAGAGAGTGCCATCTGGACGCTTTCAGATGTCAGAGATGCTCACTCGCAAAGCCTTTTCTGCTGGCGGAGCCTGGGATGCTTGTTCTTCTCAGTCCAGCCAATGCCAGCTGGGATATGTATAAGAATTTTTGAAGTGCGGGGCGATGAATTCCTTGCCGTGTTTAAAAAGAATTAAAGGAATAAAATGATAGTATTTACAGGTGGAGGGACAGTTGGCCATGCGACCCTCAATCTTTTGCTGATGCCTAAATTTATCGAGGAGTGCTGGAAGTCCATTAATCGGTGACCGTCGATGGGATTGAGTACAAGGAAATTCAGAAATCAGGTCTACCTGTTGTTTTCCATTCGATTGCAACTGGCAAGCTCCGTCGCTATTTTTCTTGGCAGAATCTTGGGATGTTTTCAAAGTTGCAGGCGGCATTCTCCAGTCGTTGGGTATTATGTTAAAAGTCCGTCCCAAAGCCCTGTTTTTCAAAAGGAGGCTTTTGTGTCTGTTCCACCAGTGATAGCGGCAAAGGTGACAGGCGTTCCAGTCTTTTATCCATGAGTCTGATTTGTCGCTTGGTTTGGCCACTAAAATTGGTTATAAATGCGCGACAAAAATGTTCACGACTTTTTGAACAAGCAGAAGGATCTGAGCAAGGCTGAACATGTTGGAGCGGTGACCAAGATTGCGGCCCTCCCTCAAACAGAACCAGCTGAGATTGAGAAAAGTAAGGCCCATTTCACAGAAGGAAAACCTACCTTGCTCTTTTGTCGCTCAGGAGGTGCGAAAGTTTCTCAATGATTTTATTACACAAGGATCGCTTGATTGAAAAATATAATATTATCAATCGACAGGCGATGCCAGCTTGGATGAGCTTCCCATCGTATCTACCGGGTGTCCTATGTAACAGATCTGTATCAGCCACTGATGGCTATGGCAGATGTCGTCGTGACACGAGGTGGTTCCAATACTATTTTTGAATTACTGGCGATGAAGAAGTTGCAAGTAATTGTACCTTGGGGCTGGGGGCAAGTCGAGGAGATCAAATTGAAAATGCCAACTACTTCTTGGAAAAAGGCTATGCGCTTAAAAATCAATGAAGAAAAACTTGAATCGGGTCAATCTCCAAGTAGCGGTAGGATGATTTACTAAGAGAAAAGGATGCTTACTATCAACGAATGGAAAAGCAATTTCGAATTAAAATCGGTAGATGATTTTTATGAAATTTTCGAAAGCAAGATATTAACAAAGGGATGAGCAAGGAAGATAAGCAAGAAACTGCTCAACTTTCTCTTTCTGAATGGCAAGTCAGAAACAAAGAGTATCTTGAGAAAAAGCTCAAGAAAAGGCAAAAAGCAAGCTGAGTTAGAAAAGAGCCGAACTAGAGCAGAAAAAGAAGAAATGAAGGCGGAACTGGAAAATCAGGAGCCTTCTAACGAAGAAGATACTGTCTCCGAAGAAATTGACACAGGCTTTCCTCCTACAAGTGAAGAAGAAGATGAAGTTCAAGATTCTGAAAGTGAGTCTGAAGTTGAGGAGGAAGATAAAGCTGAAGCTCAGGATCAAGAGCAGGAGGAAGAAGTAGAGCAGCTTGAGCCTCCGAAAGTTCCAATTGAGAAAATTCATTGGTATCGAGCTTGCCAGTTTTAGTGACAAGTTCTCTAATCTTTTTAGCTTCTCTTTATTTCCTCACGCCACTTGCAACTATGAAGACCATTGAATTTACTGGGAATAAGGTTGTGAGTCAGGAGGAGCTAAGAAGCAGTAGCAAAATCGATCAGCGCGATTACACCATGTCACTAGCTTTACAAAAATCGCCATCATTATGAGCAAAATCTGAGCTTCTAGTCCCCGGATTGAAAATGTAGAGATGACCTATCAATTTCCGCTGACTTTCCAAAAATCTGATGTTCAGGAATACGGCATTTTTAGGTTATTTACAGAAAGATTCTAAGTATTATCCTATTTTAACGAGTGGAGAATACGTAAAAAGAGGTTGCGGCTGATGCTTTGCCGGAAGAGCGGATGGATGTGACCTTCTCGGATGCAAGCTTGATCAAGGAATTCGTTCAACAACTGGAAGAATGTTCCTGATTCAGTCAAAAAGAGCATTAGAAAAAGTTGATTTAACTCCTAGCAAGGTGACAGAGGATTTAGTGACTATTACCATGTCTGATGAACACCAAATTTTTAGTTCCTATTTCTCATATTACTAAGAAACTTCCTACTATGAAGGAATTCATCCTCAGTTGGAAGTGCCAAGCGTGGTCGATATGGAGGCTGGTATTTTTAGCTATGCGCAAAGGGTACAGAAAATGAAGCTATCCATGAGCTAGCTAACGATACGCGAAGATACAGAATCTTCAACTCAACATGCAGAGCAATCTACCGAGCATTCTGCTCAATCTCAGGCAGAAAAAGCCAGAGATTTTCTGAAAATAACTAATTATTATGGATAAAAACTGCGCCAATTTCGTATTTTTTATGATATAATAAAGTTTGGATAACCCTATTTTCTAGAGTTATTTGTATTAGAATGGAAACGTGGAAGACAGAGAGGACTGATGTAATGGCTAGAGATGGCTTTTTACTGGATTAGATATGGAAGTAGCACAATTAAAGTGTTGGTGGCAGAGCACATCAACGGTGAAATGAATGTTATTGGAGTCAACAATGCAAAGAGTGCTGGCGTTAAAGATGGGATTATTGTCGATATTGAAGCAGCAGCAGCGGCTATTAAGTCAGCAATTTCTCAAGCAGAGGAAAAAGCGGGGATTTCAATTGGACTAGTGAATGTTGGCTTGCCTGCAAATCTACTGCAAATTGAGCCAACTCAAGGAATGATTCCCTGTGACTAGTGACTCCAAAAGAAATTACCGATGAAGATGTTGAGAGCGTTGTAAGATCTGCCTTGACCAAGAGCATGACTCCCTGACCGTGAAGTGATTACCTTCATCCCAGAAGAGTTTGTTGTTGATGGCTTCCAAGGGATCCGTGATCCTCGTGGTATGATGGGATTCGCCTAGAAATGCGCGGCCTACTTTACACTGGTCCTCGTACAATCCTGCATAATCTCCGTAAAACAGTGGAGCGTGCAGGAGTGAAATTGGAGAATATTATCATTTCTCCTTTAGCAATGACAAAAATCCATCTTGAATGAAGGAGAACGGGAGTTTGGTGCGACAGTCATTGATATGGGTGGCGGACAAACTACAGTTGCTTCTGTAAAAATCAAGAGTTACAATTTACCAATATCTATCAAGAAGGCGGCGACTATGTCACAAAAGACATTTCAAAAAGTCTTGAAAAACTTCTCAGAAATTGGCAGAAAGCTTGAAATTTAACTATGGTGTAGCTTTATGTACCATTTGCAGGCACTGAATCTTTCCCAGTTGAAGTCATCAGGGGAAGTTAATCCAGTTGAAAATAACAGAAACCTATCTAGCTGAAATCATCTCTGCTCGTATCAAACATGTTTTGAACAAATCAAGCAAGATTTAGATAGAAGACACGTGTTAGATCTTCCTGGTGGTATCGTCATCGTTGGTGGTGGAGCGATCTTGCCTGGCGTTGTAGAATTAGCTCAGGAAGTATTTTGGCGTTCACGCTAAATTATATGTACCAAATCAAATCGGTATCCGTAATCCAGCTTTTTGCTCACGTGATTAGTCTTTCAGAGTATGCGGGCAATCTGACCGAAGTGGATCGAATTGCACAAGCTGCTGTTCGTGGAGACGAGCAGTTGCGTCATCAAGCAACTAGCTTTGAACGTCCAAGTCATAGAGTACCTCGCTTTTGATCATCAGCCGGTTGAACCGGTTCAACCAGTTCAAGAGGTGGAACCAGAAATTGCACCGCTTAGAAATGAAGTACCACAAGAGGAACCAAAAGCTAGTCTTACAGATAAGATGCATGCAATTTAATTGGTAATATGTTTGAGTAAGGAGAATAAATAGATTATGACATTTTCATTTGATGCGGCTGCTGCACAAGGCGCAGTCATTAAAGTAATTGGTGTCGGCGGCGGTGGCGAAACGCTATTAACCGAATGATCGATGAAGGTCTTGCTGGTGTAGAATTTATCGCAGCAAATACAGATGTGCAAGCACTTAGCAGTGCAAAAGCAGAAACAGTTATCCAGCTTGGTCCTAAGTTGACTCGTGGTCTGGGTGCCGGAGGTCAACCTGAGGTTGGTCGAAAAAGCAGCTGAAGAAAGCGAAGAAGTTTTGACAGAAGCCCTTCAAAGGAGCAGACATGGTCTTTATCACTGCTGGTATGGGTGGTGGCTCTGGTACAGGAGCAGCACCAGTTATTGCTCGCATTGCTAAATCAGTAGGCGCCCTAACTGTAGCAGTCGTGACACGTCCATTTGGCTTTGAAGGAAGCAAGCGTGGTAATTTTGCTGTTGAAGGAATCAATGAACTGCGTGAACATGTAGATACTCTTTTGATCATTTCAAACAACAATCTTTTGGAAATTGTTGACAAAGAAAACTCCGCTTCTGGAAGCCTTGAGTGAAGCTGATAACGTATTGCGCCAAGGGGTTCAGGGTATTACTGACTTGATTACCAGCCCCTGGCTTGATCAATCTTGACTTTGCAGACGTGAAGACTGTTATGGAAAAATAAAGGTAATGCTTTGATGGGTATCGGTATCGGAAGCGGTGAAGAACGTGTTATCAGAAGCAGCTCGCAAAGCTATCTACTCTCCACTTCTTGAGACAACTATTGACGGTGCAGAAGACGTGATCGTCAACGTTACTGGTGGCCTAGATATGACTTTTGATTGAAGCAGAAGAAGCTACTGAAATCGTTAATCAGGCAGCTGGTCATGGTGTCAACATCTGGCTTGGTACTTCTATTGATGAGTCTATGAAGGATGAAATCCGTGTGACTGTTGTTGCAACAGGTGTTAAAGAGGATAAGGTTGATAAGGTAAGTGGATTGCAAGGCGTTAAACCTGCGAGCCGAGCTGAGCAAGTACGCTCAGCACAATCATCTGCTCATTATGATCGAAACTTCGATATGGCAGAAACAAGAGAAATGCCATCTCCTTCTCATCGCTCAACTGTAGAAACTTCTAGAGCTTCAGCCTGGAGACTGGGATTTACGTCGTGAATCAATCGTTCGTCAAGCAGAACCTGTGCCTTCTAGCCGTGTAGAGGCGCTTTACAGATATTAAGGAAGAAGATGACGAACTTGAAACACCGCCATTCTTTAGAAATCGCTAATTAAATGGATTTTCAAGCAAATAAAGATTTAATTTTTCAAAATGTTGCTCAAATAGTTGAAAAAGAAAAATCGATTGAAGGACTCCGTAAACATTATTGCGGTTACCAAATATGTTGACTGTGAAACAGCAGAAAAACTCGTGGATACAGGAATCAAACATATTGGAGAAAAATCGAGTAGATAAGTTTCTTGAAAAATATCATGTTTTTAAAGGAAGAAAAACCTTACACGGCATTTGATTGGTAGTTTGCAGAGAAGAAAAAGTGAAAGATGTGATTAACTATGTTGATTATTTCCATGCTTTTAGACTCTGTCAAATTGGCTCAAGAAATCAACAAGCGAGTCAGATCATGTGATTAATTGTTTCTTGCAACTCAATATTTCAAAAAGAAGAAAGCAGCACGGTTTTTAGTTGAAGAACTAGATAGTGTTTTACCAGAGCTTTGCAGCCTTAGAAAATATTTTGCATTGTTGGCCTGATGACCATGGCTCCACTCGAAGCTGATCATCAAGAACTGAATCAGATTTTTCAGAGGCACATCAGCTTCAATTAAACTTACAAAGCAAACAGTTAAAAACATGCCCTTTTCTGATTTGAGTATGGGAATGAGCCGTGATTATCCAGAAGCGATTGCCAACGGCTCAACCTATGTCAGAATCGGAACAGCATAAAATAGGAAAGAACTATGTCATTTAAAGATAAATTTGATAAATTTATAGAATACTTTACAGAAGATGGAGAAAAGTCTGACTTACCAGTACAGCCTTCAGATGAATCTGATTCTGTTTGAAAGTCTGCAGAGATCGAGCCAGTTCCGGCTGCATCGGCAAAAGGAAAAACGCACGTACTCGTTCAGCTTCTTCATAAGTCCAACAAAAAGCCTACAACGGAAAAATATTGCTGATTGCATGCTCGCCAACAAGAACTGGCTCAGCATCGAGTGAAATCTAGTGAGAAGGTTACGATTGATGTTCGCTATCCGAAAAATATGAGGAAGCAACAGAGGTTGTTGATTTACTTGTGGCGAATGAGAGTATCTTAATTGATTTTTCAATATATGACAGAGGTACAAGCAAGACGTTGCTTGGATTATCTTGATGGAGCCCGCTATGTTTTGGCTGGGAACTTGAGAAAAGTTGCTAGTACCATGTACTTGCTCACTCCAATCAATGTTGTCGTCAATGTAGAAGATATTCGCCTTCCCAACGATGTGGATCTGAGTGAATACGATTTTTGATATGAAACGCAGCAGATAATTAATGATTTACTTTTATTTTTAAAAATTAGTTTCTAATCTAATTGATCTTTACTCCCTTCTCGTCTTCATCTATGCACTCTTGTCTTGGTTCCCTGGAGCTACCAAACAGCCCTAGGAAGGCTTGTCGGTTCTCTGGTTGAACCATTTTTGCGTTTGTTCCGTAGGTTGCCTTTTGCAGTTTGGTAGATTAGACTTTACTGTTCTGGTGGCACTTTTGCCTTGAGAGTGCTTGATACTTTATTTCTACACTTCCTCAGCTTCCCTTATTGCTATGGTAAACAAGATCTATCAGCATTATTCTCAGGATGATCAAGATTTTCTGGATAAAAGCATGGAATTGCTTCAAAGAGTAGAAAATCAATATAGCTATGAGACGACTGCTTTTTGAATCCTCATCAGGTCAATATTCTCAAAAATTTGAGTAAGCAATATGATGTGCAAGTATTTGCTAGTTCAGATTATTTTCCAAGTGAGTTTGCTAAAGTGTTGATTGCACCTAGCTATTATCAATTAGAACTCGAAGATTTCGATGTGGTCTTGCTAGAGATTACCTAGTGCAAGTAAGTTCTACAAGGTAACTCATTCACAAATTATGGGAACTCTTTTGCATCAGCTAGGGATTGAGAGGCGGACGTTTGGCGATATTATCGTTGTGGATGACCGTGCACAAGTATTTGTGGATAGAAGATTAGAAGAATATTTCATTACGAATGTTTCTAAAATAGCTAAAGTTCCAGTTCGGCTAAGAAGAGTTGATTTCAGAGAGCAGCTACAAGAGTCACTCGGCGACTAAAACAACAGATGTTTTGGTCTCTAGTCTCAGATTGGATAAGCTGGTAGCGACAGTGTTTAAGTTATCACGCAGTCAAGCTGTGGAGAACTAATCATGGGGAAACAGGTAAAGCAAAACTACAGAACCATTGATAATCCTAGCAACAGCTCTCTTTGGGATGATTTGATTAGCGTTAGGAAATATGGAAGATTTAAGATTTTTAACAGAAAATGGTTTTTCCAAAAATGGGAAGTATAAACTAACAGTTGAATTATTACCAGCAAATAAGGAGGAAATATGGCACTAACATCATTAGATATTAGAGATAGCTTTTTCGACCAAATTTAGAGGGTATGATATTGATGAAGTTGAAGAATTTCTTGATATCATTGTCAATGATTATGAGGAACTAATCCGCGAGAATCATGAGAAAGAAGCAAAAATCCGCAATCTTGAAGAGCGCCTAATTTATTTTGATGAAATGAAAGACTCGCTCAGCCAATCTGTTTTGATTGCACAAGATACAGCAGAGCGGGTAAAAGCAGGCAGCACAAGAACGTTCAGGAAATATTATTTGCAGCAAGCGGAGCAAGATGCGCAACGCTTGTTAGATAGAGCCAAGTATAAGGCTATATGACATTCTTCGTCAGGCAACAGACAATGCTAAGAGAGTGGCTGTTGAGACAGAAGAATTGAAAAATAAAACGCGTGTCTTCCATCAACGTCTCAAATCGACGATTGAAAGTCAGCTAAGTATTGTTGATTCTCAAGATTGGGAAGACATTCTTCGTCCGACTGCTACCTATCTCCAAACCAGTGATGAAGCCTTTTAAAGTAGTGGTTGAAGAAGCGCTTGGTGATAGAGACTTGAGGAAGAAGTAGATGTTACTCGTCAATTCTCACCTGAGGAAATAGCTGAATTGCAAGAGCGGATTGAGCAAGCAAATCGAGAATTGGCAGAAACACAGACGCTTCAGACCATAGATGAAGAGTTGATCCAAGCACAACAGAAAGAAATTTTAGAATCAGTAAAACGTTCAGAATCGGATGAAGATTCTAAAGTTCCAGTAGATCTTTTATAATAAGTGCAGAAACACAAATCAGACAGAATATTTTCAGCGAGCAGGTGGTGGTGAGAGACCCTGTAATCCCTTTTGTTTGATTTATCATTCTGCTTCATCGTTTCTGAATTGAGTGAAAACGACGTTTGCCTACGTTACGGGCTAAGAGGGACAGGCTTTTTCCTGTCTAAACAAAGGTGGTACCACGAATTTTCGTCCTTTCGGAGAAGTTTGTGGTTTTTTATTTTGAAAATTATGATGGAATAAGGAGACTAAATGAAACTCAAAGAAACCCTGAATCTTGGGAAAACTGCATTCCAATGCGTGCTGGCTTGCCAAATAAAGAACCAATCTGGCAAAAAGAATGGGAAGAAGCTAAACTTTACCAACGTCGTCAAGAATTGAACCATGAAAACCGCATTTCACCTTGCATGATGGACCTCCATATGCAAACGGAAATATCCACGTTGGACACGCTATGAACAAGATTTCTAAAAGATATTATTGTTCGTTCAAAATCGATGTCAGGATTTTATGCGCCTTACATTCCCGAGGTTGGGATACTCATGGTCTCCCAATCGAGCAAGTTTTGGCAAAACAAGGTGTCAAACGCAAAGAAATGGACTTGGTTGAGTACTTGAAACTTTGCCGTGAGTATGCTCTTTCTCAAGTTGATAAACAACGTGAAGACTTTAAACGTTTGGGTGTTTCTGGTGACTGGGAAAATCCTTATGTGACCTTGACTCCAGACTATGAAGCGGCTCAAATCCGTGTCTTTGGTGAAATGGCTAAGAAAGGCTATATCTATCGTGGTGCCAAGCCAGTTTACTGGTCATGGTCATCTGAGTCAGCCCTGGCTGAAGCAGGAAATTGAATACCATGACTTGCTTTTCAACTTCCCTTTATTATGCCAATCCAGTTAAAGACGGAAAAAGGTGTGTTAGATACGGATACTTATATCGTTGTCTGGACAACGACTCATTTACCATCACAGCTTCTCGTGGATTGACAGTTGGAGCGGATATTAATTACGTAGTCGTACAACCAGCTGGTGAAACTCGTAAGTTTGTGGTTGCTTCAGAATTGTTGAACAGTTTGTCTGAGAAATTTGGCTGGGCTGATGTTCAAGTTTTGGCTACTTACCGTGGTCAAGAATTGAACCACATTGTGACAGTCCACCCATGGGATACGGCTGTAGATGAGTTGGTAATCCTGGGTGACCACGTTACGACTGACTCTGGTACTGGTATTGTCCATACAGCCCCTGGTTTTGGTGAGGGACGACTACAATGTCGGTGTTGCCAATGGCTTGGAAGTGTTTGTTACTGTTGATGAACGCGGGATTATGATGGCCAATGCAGGTACTGAGTTCGAAGGTCAATTCTATGATAAGGTTGTGCCAACTGTTATTGAAAAACTTGAAATCTTCTCCTTGCTCAAGAAGAAATCTCCTCCTACCCATTTGACTGGCGTACGACCAATCATCTGGCGTGCTGTGCCGCAGTGGTTTGCTTCTGTATCTAAATTCCGCCAAGAAATCTTGGATGAAATTGAAAAAGTGAAATTCCACTCAGAATGGGGTAAAGTGCGTCTTTACAATATGATTCGTGACCGTGGCGACTGGGTTATTTCTCGTCAACGTGCCTGGGGAGTTCCGCTTCCTATCTTCTACGCAGAAGACGGCACACCAATCATGACAGCTGAAACTATTGAACATGTGGCTCAACTCTTTGAAGAGCACGGCTCTATTGTCTGAGGGAGAGACGTGATGCTAAAGACCTCTTGCCAGAAGGATTTACGCATCCAGGTTCACCAAATAGCGAGTTTAAGAAAGAAACGGATATCATGGACGTATGGTTTGACTCAGGTTCATCATGGAATGGAGTAGTGGTCAACCGTCCAGAACTCCAATACCCAGCTGACCTCTACCTTGAAAGGTTCTGACCAATACCGTGGTTGGTTCAACTCATCTCTTATCACATCTGTTGCCAACCATGGCGTGGCTCCTTACAAAAACAAATCTTATCACAAGGATTTGCCCTTGACGGTAAAGGTGAGAAAGATGTCTAAATCTCTTGAACTACCATTGCTCCAAGCGATGTTGAGAAACAATTTGGTGCGGAAATCTTGCGTCTCTGGGTAACAAGTGTTGACTCAAGCAACGACGTGCGTATCTCTATGGATATCTTGAGCCAAGTCTCTGAAACTTACCGTAAGATCCGTAACACCCTTCGTTTCTTGATTGCTAATACATCAGACTTTAACCCAGCGCAGGACGCAGTCGCTTACGATGAGCTTCGTTCTGTTGATAAGTACATGACTATTCGCTTTAACCAGCTTGTCAAGACGATTCGTGATGCTTATGCTGATTTTTGAATTTTGACAATCTACAAGGCCTTGGTGAACTTTATCAACGTTGACTTGTCAGCCTTCTATCTTGACTTCGCTAAAGACGTTGTCTACATCGAAGGTGCCAAATCACTCGAACGTCGTCAAATGCAGACAGTCTTCTATGACATTCTTGTCAAAATCACGAAACTCTTGACACCAATCCTTCCTCACACTGCAGAAGAAATCTGGTCTTATCTAGAGCATGAAGCAGAAGACTTTGTTCAGTTGTCAGAATTGCCAGAAGCTCAAACATTTGCTAATCAAGAAGAAATCTTGGATACATGGGCAGCCTTCATGGACTTTCGTGGACAAGCTCAAAAAGCCTTGGAGGAAGCGCGTAATGCCAAAGTGATCGGTAAATCACTTGAAGCACACTTGACAGTTTATCCAAATGAAGTAGTGAAAACTCTCCTTGGAGCAGTGGATAGCAATGTAGCTCAACTTTTGATCGTGTCAGAATTGACCATTGCAGAAGGATCAGCTCCAGAAGGCGCAGTTAGCTTTGAGGATGTTGCCTTTACAGTTGAACGTGCTGCAGGTGAAGTATGTGACCGTTGCCGTCGTATCGATCCAACTACTGCAGACCGTAGCTATCATGCAGTTATCTGAGACCACTGTGCAAGCATCGTAGAAGAAAAACTTTGCGGATGCAGTTGCAGAAGGCTTTAAAGAAAAATAATCCAGTCTATATGACCAAGTTTGACTGATAGCTAGTAGAAGGAGTCCCGCCTCAACTGAGGCGGGCTTTTTCACTTGAGAACAGAAGGAATTCAGCTTCCTGTGAAAGCTGATAAGTTCAAACCTTGACAGGCTAGTATAAGTTATTTATGATAGTAGTAAAGATTAGAAGGAATGAGGAAAGATAATGACCCATCCAGTTTTTGGAGTTCATGAGGAAAATGTCGAGTATGTGACACGCTATGGAGTTTATGCAGTGATTCCGGATGAAAAGAAAGAAAATATCATTTTGGTACAGGCACCTAATGGTGCGTGGTTTCTTCTGGAGGACAAATGGAAGAAGGAGAGGACCAGCTGGCTACTCTTGAGCGGGAATTGCTGGAAGAGCTTGGCTTTAGCATCCAAGTAGGAGATTACTTTGGCCAGGCGGACGAGTATTTTTATTCTCGCCATCGGGACACGCATTTTTATAACCCTGCTTATACTTTACGAAGCCCTTTCTTATCAAGAAGTGGAGAAGCTACTGGAAGACTTTTCAATAATCTAGCATGGTTTCCTGTAGATCTTGCAATAGAAAAATTGAAACGTGAGCAGCCATAAATGAGAAATTGAGCAGTGGAAGCGCAAATATCAGAATAACTAACCTGCTATATGTAAAATAATATCAAAATTACAGGTAATCGTTCACAATTCCTGAAAAACATGTTATAATAATAGCGACGATTTAAGGTAGGAGGCAAATGAATGAAGCTTTATAAATACGACGAATACCCATGCAGAATTAGTAAAAATCAGTTGGAAAGTACAGACGCAACGCTGGTAGAAGTTTATTCTGCGGGCAATAGTGATGTTATTTTCATGAGGCCCCTAGCCATTACGAAATTCTCATTTCAAATAAGCATCGTGCGATACGAGAGCAAGAAATTGAAAAGATTAGAGAATTCTTTTGAAACGAAAAATTGACCAAAAAGAATATTGACGCCTCTGCTATTCGGACGATCTATGCCAATAGTTTGATTGAGATTTCAATCCCGATTAAAGGATAATGACTTGTTTTACGGGTTTAAACAGTTTTTACATTCTCAATTGTATTCTTTGCTTCCTGATGGAGGTAATAGCAAAATCACTTGAAAGACTCCGCTTTTTCAGCTCTTGCTTTCAGGTGATTTTTATTTGTCTGATTTAGATTTTTGAATTGTGTGATCTTTTTCTGACTAGCCAAATTCTTCGAACTTAATAATGTTTCCATTTTTATTCTTTCTTTTATGAAATCACCTTTATTTTATGATAAATTATGGTAAAATAACTTGGAGGAGAGTAAAGATGTTTCATAAAAAGTAAGTTAATGTTTTGGACCAGTGAAGTCTTGCTGCTGACGATTATCTTTTTCATCTGGCGCCAGATGGGAGATATGATTACGCCAGTAGTGAGCGTTATCAATACGATTTTAATTCCCTTTGTTATGGGAGGATTTTCTCTACTATATCACAAATCCTTTGGTGACACTGCTTGAAAAAGTTGAAAAATCAATCGAATTTTTCGGGATTTTAATCACTCTTTTCCTACTCTTTGGCCTAGTGACAATAGGAGTAATCTACCTCTTGCTCAATTTTTGATTAACCAGCTGTCCAGCTTGATTAATTCGACGCAAAAATCTTTATTGGGAAATTCAGAGTTTTGTCAATCAATTATCCAAAATCCTTTATTTAAGAGTTTAAATATTCAGTCTACTATCCAGCAACTCAACCTGTCCTATGTAGATATTCTGCAAAATATTCTAAATAGTGTTACCAATAGTCTGGGTAGCGTAGTGTCTGCTGTCATCAATACCCTCATGATTCTCATCATGACCCCGATTTTTTTGGTCTACTTCCTGATGGATGGACACAAGCTCCCTGCCTATGTTGGAGCGGACCGTTCTCAAGCGCGATAAGCTCAATATATCAAGTCTCTTGACCAATCTCAATGCGACCGTTGCCCGTTATATCAGCGGTATTTCAATTGATGCCTTGCTGATTGGGACCTTAGCTTATATTGGTTACAGTGTCATTGGACTCAAGTATGCCTTAGTCTTTGCTATTTTCTCAGCTTTGGCTAACTTGATCCCTTATGTGGGCCCCTAGTATCGGCTTGATTCCCATGCTGATTACCTACTTTTTACTGACCCTAATAAAATGCTGGCAGCCTTGATCTATATGTTGATTATCCAGCAAATTGATGGGAATATCCTCTATCCTCGTATTGTTGGGAGCGTTATGAAGGTGCACCCTATTACGATTATGGTTCTCTTGCTTCTTTCAAGTAATATCTATGGTATTATGGGCATGATTGTAGCAATTCCGACCTACTCCATCCTCAAGGAAATCGTGAAATTCTGGCCAATCTTTATGATAATCACAAAGAAGCTCAGCAGCAAAAAGAAGAATGAAGAATTTGGTATTATAAAAATAGGAGAGTGGGACAGAAATCGGTAATTCGTTAGAATTCGATTTCGTCGTCTCACTCCTCCGCACAGTTGAGTAGGGCTGTAAAAGCTGATGAAATCAGCGTAGTAGAGCCCACTCAACCACTGCGTCTTGCTAGACAATCCAAAAACAATTGAGGAGTTCTGGGACAAAAAGATTTTTAATTTTAAAAATCTTAATTATTAAGCCCTTCAAATCTATTATTAAATGTAAAAGCGAACAAAGCAGAATTCTGATTACCAGAAAACTAGTTTTTGTTCGCTTTTTATATTTGATTTCGGACTTTGTCCCAAACTCTTTTTACTGCATTTTTATGGTTCATCATTGGATATTTATGCTAAAATAATAGTGATAGCATAAAGGAGGTATCGTTATGGTAACACGTCGTAAATTTTCTCCGCAAGAAATAAGAAAAGATTCTTCTTATTTTTCGCCCTTGAAGACCATTGTAGAGACAGCCTTTTATGAGAATCAGGTGCAGGCAATCAAGACCGTAGAAGAGGCCTATCAACTGGCCTCGGTAGCTGCTGGAACGGTTGTGCTGGACATGCCGGTGATTCATACTAAGGAGCTGGGACTTCCTTCTTATGCCCGCGTTTTATTAACTAACTCGGGGGCTGTTGTCGGCCGAACTGCCAAGGCTAGACGAATTTATGGCAGAGATCGTCAGGAAGATGAGCACTTGCTGTTTCTGGTTCGTAGTGCTGTTTATCAGGCATATCAGAGGACCTTTTATAAGGCAGATGCAGTTGTGGGGCTGGATGAGGACTTCATGGTTTGCGCCCATCTGATGGTTCCTCAGGAAGAAATCAACAATCTCTATTCTTGGCTCTTGAATTTCCAGATTTTGGATGAGGAATTTAAGAATCGCCTACGAGCTTCTAAAAAGTACGAAGAAAAATGATATCTTTGTCTTTTTGATCCCCAAGTGGACGCATCCAGACTATCCTGAAGGTTTGGTTTACTTTGATACCAATCATAATTGCGTCGTTATTCTGGGCTTAAATTATTTCAGGGGAGCTGAAAAAGGCAACCTTGACTTTGGCGTGGGGAACGGCTGCTAGAAATGGCTATGTTGCCTGCCACGAGGTCTGAAAATCTTCAAGCAGAAGACGGACAAAGAAGATTATGTTGCATCTTTCTTTTGGGCTGTCAGGTTCAGGAAAATCTACATTGACGCATGCTAAACATGACCATAAATATGACATTAGGTTCTCCATGACGATGCCTTCATTATCTCGGTCAAGGATGGCTCCTCTATTGCCCTCGAGACCGTCTTACTTTGACAAGACCAATGACTATCCTACAGGTCATAGTGAGCAGGATTTCTTTGTCACCGTGCAGAACTGTGGAGTGACGCTGGATGAAAATGGGCGGAAAAAGCTGGTAACAGAGGACATCCGTAACGGGAATGGACGGACTGTCAAATCGCGCTTTGCGACTCCAAATCGAGTAGACAGAATTGATGAGCCCATCAACGCTATCTTCTGGATTATGAAGATGACTCTGCCGCCTCTGGTTAAGATCAATGATCCGCTGATGGCTTTCCACAATGGGCTGCACCCTGATGACTAAAGCGCTCCAATGCCGAGAATGTCACTGGCTTGCACGAAGACCCGGTTATTGAGCCTTATGCCAATCCTTTCCGAGTCTATCCATTGGTGGAAGATTATCGGAAATTCCGTCGTTTATTTGAGTCAGGGGTCGCTTGCTACATTATCAATACTGGTTTTTATATGGGCAAGGGTATATCAAAGGAAGTATCTTTAGATATTATCGAGCAGATTGTAGAGGGAAGGGCTCAATTTAAGCCTTTTGGTCCTTTGGAAGGTTTTTGAATACTTGGATTATAAGGGCTATGCTGTTCCAAACTTTGACGACAAATACAGACAGCTCATTCGTGAAAAGAATGCAGGTTCGTTTAAACTTTCTATTGGCCTTTAATCAGAAAGTATCCCAAGACAGCCCTGCCTGTTGGAGCTATTTCAGCTAGAAAAAGTCTTGCAGGACTTAGAGGATTAATCTGCAAAAACGCTTTCCTATAAATCCTTGTGCACGAATCCCAAAAAAATATGTTATAATCAAAGCTGATTATAATTTTTAGGAGAAGAATCCATGGAAGACAGCAGTCAGAGTATTTTATTGCAAGCAATACTGCTATTTGTTTTAACCTTACTAAATGCCTTTTTCTCAGCTTCTGAGATGGCGATGGTGATCGCTCAATCGAGCTCGCGTCGAGCAAAAAGCCGAGGAAGGCGATGCCAAATATGTTCGTTTATTAAAAGTTCTTGAAAGCCCTAATAACTTTCTGTCAACGATTCAGGTCGGTATCACCGTCATTAATATCCTGTCGGGGGCAAGCTTTGCGGATAATCTAGGAAAATCTTTGCTTCTTGGATGGGTGATTCCAAGACGGCACATGCAGTTGCTAGTTTCTTGGCTCTTGCCCTCCTTACCTATATTTCTATTGTTTTTAGGGGAGCTTTATCCGAAGAGAATCGCTATGAATCTTAAGGATAGTTTGGCTATTCGGACTGCACCAGTGATTATCTTCCTCGGGAAAATTGTCAGTCCTTTCGTCTGGTTGCTTTCAGCCTCTACCAATCTTCTCAGTCAGATGACGCCGATGAAGTTTGATGATGCAGATGAAAAATGACCCGAGATGAAATTGAGTACATGCTGACCAATAGTGAGGAGACACTGGATGCAGATGAAATCGAAATGCTGCAGGGGATTTTTCTCGCTGGATGAAATGGTGGCGCGTGAACTCATGGTGCCACGGACAGATGCCTTTATGGTTGATATTCAGGATGATACCAAGAAATCATCGAAAGTATCCTCAAGCAAAATTTCTCACGAATTCCTGTCTATGATGGCGATAAGGACAATGTGATCGGTTTGATTCATACTAAGCGCTTTGCTGAATGAAGCCTTCGCTAATGGATTCGACAATCTCAATCTCCGTAAGATTCTGCAAGAGCCGCTCTTTTGTACCTGAAACGATTTTTGTGGATGATTTGCTTAAATCTCTCGGAATACCCAAAATCAAATGGCGATTCTGCTGGATGAGTATGGCGGTATGGCTGGACTTGTGACTCTAGAAGACTTGCTGGAAGAAATCGTCGGTGAAATCGAAGACGAAAACAGACAAGGTTGCCATCGAAGTTCATGAAATCGGTGAGAATACCTACATTGTTTTAGGAACAATGACCCTCAATGACTTTAATGAATATTTTGAAGTTGAAATCGATAGTGATGATGTGGATACTATTGCTGGTTATTATCGACTGGTGTTGGAACTATTCCAAATCCAACAGAACGGCTCAGCTATGAAGTTGAAAGCCAGAATAAAAACTGATTTTGACCAATGACAAGGTCAAAATGGCCGTGTCACTAAGGTAAAAGTGGAAATATCTGAAATGATTGAAGAAGATGAAGAAGCTGAAAAATAATTCAGCTTCTTTTGTTTCTAAGTTTTTCCGCAAGATTTTTATAAGGAATGCTTAAGCTGAAAGTCTTATACTAGTCTCAACAAATAAGAAATGAGGGCAGTCCAATGACATATAAAGTAAAAGTAACCTATCAGAAATCATTCATTCGCTCCCAAGTTAAACGAAGCATCCTAACCAGTACTAGCAATAGAAGCAAGAAATAGATTCTCGTATCAACATTTCATAAATTTTTCATATCATCTCCTAAATATAAAAACGTATAAACTAAACAACAAACCAAAGAACAGGAAAACTCCTCTGCTCGCTAGATTTTAGCTGACAGAGGAGATTTTTTATGTTTGCTGAATCATCGACTTCATTCTTTCTGCCGAGTAGCAAAATCCACGAAGCGAAATTTATCTAATTTGTGTCGACTCTCTGTGTATTGAAATTGGCGACCGTCAGCTAGATAGACCTGAGATTTGATAGAAACGACATGCTGGTCTCGGCCGATGTCCAGAAGGATCTGGTCTTGGTCACTAACATGATCGATTGTAATTTCTTTTCTAGCATAGGCAATGTTAAGCTTTAAGGTTTCTTCCAAGTAGGAATAGATAGAATGTTCCCCGATTTCTCTGGTCAGATCTGGCACCAAGCTTTTATCTAGATAGTCAATATCCAAGACAGAAGCAATGTTGTCGACCACTCGCTGTCGGACAATGCGCCAAACCAAGCGGTACTCTGGAAAGCCGGTTGTTTTTGAGAGCTTTTATCTACAGTGATTTTATCAGGCTGATGACATTGGTCTTGGACTGAGCTGGTGCTGTACCACTAATTCTTGATAGCTGGTTAGAGTTAGAAACAGGGAAATCTAGTTGTTCCTGTTTGACGACTTTGGAGCCCTGCCCCGCACTTTCTCAATCAGTCCCTCTTCTTGCAAAGAGCGCTAAAGCCCTTACGAACCGTATCCCGACTGACTTGGTAGATTTCCATCAGCTGATGTTCACTAGGAAGAAAGTCACCGAACTGGTATTTTTCACCTAAATATCTCTTTCAAGTTGTTTGAATAATTGTTTGTATTTCTTCATTAATCCCTCTCTTGTATACCATACAACTATCAAAATTTTTAGCAAAAAATTTTTGTGTTTTTCACAACAAACAAGTTGCATACAAGATTGTTATCGATTACAATTTAGTTTTGTAAGCTGAGTTAAGAAACTAGCGACATCAAAAATATAAGGAGAGTGCTGGATGATTTCCAGCCACAAGTCAAATGGGAAAATTTGAAAAAGGAAGCTAAAGATTTTGCTGAAGGTGATTGGCGGCAAAGAGAATGTCACAGCGGTCACTCATTGTGCGACTCGGATGCGTTTCGTACTTGGTGATGAAAAAGAAAGCTAATGTTAAGGCCATTGAAGCCATTCCAGTCGTAAAAGGAACCTTTACCAATGCAGGTCAATTCCAAGTCATCATCGGAAACGATGTACCAATTTTTTACAATGATTTCTCAGCCGTATCTGGGATCGAAGGGGTCTCAAAAGAAGCAGCTAAGTCTGCAGCCAAGAGCAATCAAAATGCTGTTCAACGGGTTATGACAACTTTGGCGGAAATCTTTACGCCGATCATTCCAGCCTTGATTGTTGGGGGATTGATTCTTGGTTTCCGTAATGTCCTTGAGGGCGTGCATTGGTCGATGTTAAATGGTAAGTCCATTACAGAAGTTTCTCAATTTTGGGCAGGAATTAACCATTTCCTCTGGTTACCAGGTGAAGCCATCTTCCAATTCTTGCCGGTAGGGATCACTTGGTCTGTTTCTCGTAAGATGGGAACCAGTCAAATTTTGGGAATTGTCATGGGGATCTGTTTGGTTTCTCCACAATTGCTAAATGCTTATTCCGTAGCTTCAACACCTGCAGCTAGAAATTGCTAAGAATTGGGTGTGGGACTTTGGATTCTTCACGGTTAACCGATATTGGCTACCAAGCTCAAGTTATTCCAGCTCTTGCTGCAGGTTTGTCCCTGTCTTATCTTGAAATCTTTCTGGCGCAAACGTATTCCAGAAGTGGTTTCAATGATCTTTTGTACCTTTCTTGTCATTTGATTCCAGCTCTGATTCTTGGCCCATACAGTTCTTGGGTCCAATTGGTTGGTCAATCGGTCAGGGGTCTGTCAACCGTCGTTCTTGCTGGTTTAACCGATCCGGTCAAAATGGCTCTTTTGGTGCTATTTTTGGTGCTCTTTATGCGCCATTTGTGATCACTGGTCTTCATCACATGACCAATGCCATCGATACTCAATTGATTGGCTGACGTCAGGTGGAACTAGGTCTCTGGCCAATGATTGCTCTCTCAAATATTGCTCAAGGTTCAGCTGTCTTTGCTTATTTCTCATGCATCGCCATGATGAACGAGAAGCTCAGATTTCCTTCCAGCAACAATTTCAGCCTATCTTGGTGTAACAGAACCAGCCCTTTTTGGGGTCAATGTCAAGTACATCTACCCATTTGTAGCAGGGATGATTGGTTCTATCTATTGCAGGTTTGCTCTCTGTAACCTTTTAATATCACAGCACAATGCTATCGGTATTGGTGGTTTGCCAGAATTCTATCTATCCAAGCAAAATATATGATTCCATTTGCAGGGTTATGCTTGTTGCAATCGTTGTACCAATGGCTTTGACCTATTTCTTCCGCAAAGCATGGATTTCTTCACAAAACAGAAGACGAGTACAGAACTTCAAGCAGAATTTGCAGCTCAAGAAGAAGCAGAATTCGCTCATCAGGAAACAAAGATTGTCGCACTAGTAGAAATCGTCAGCCCTCTTGCTGGTCAAGTAAAAGAACTCAGTCAGGCAACTGATCCAGTATTTTCATCTGGCGTACTGGGCCAAGGCTTAGTGATTGAGCCAGTGAAGGTGAGTTAGTGTCACCTGTGAACGGTACGGTGACTGTCTCTTCCCAACCAAACATGCCGTCGGCATCGTATCGGACGAGGGTGTGGAAATGCTTATGCATATCGGTATGGATACGGTCGGTCTAGGACGGCAAGGGCTTTGAAGCCCATATTGAGCAAGCGATCATGTGACGATTGGACAAAAACTGATTAGCTTCGATATGGATGTCATCAAGGCTGCGGTCTCGTGACAGAAACACCTATCATTATCACCAACCAGGATGCTTTTGTAGCAGATATACAGTGGAGAGTATCCTAGCCATATCAAACGCGGTGATAAATTGATGACAGCAAAACGCATCTAAAAATACTTAACTCGTGGATGGTGGCTCTGGCCCCTCCTTTTATCAAGGAGAAATATGACATGATAAAACAAGGTTGTCTACCAAATTTATCCAAAATCTTTTAAAAGACACGACTGGCAATGGTTTGGGAGATTTTCGCGGAATTATTGAAAAACTTCCTTGCTTAAAAAGAGCTGGGAGTGGACATGATCTAGCTCAATCCTTTCTATCCAGAGTCCCACAGCGGGACAATGGTTACGATATTTTTGATTACGCTGCGGTAGACCCTATCTTTGGAGATGTGCAGATTTTTGAAGAGATGGTCAAGGTCCGGCCAGCAGCATGGTATTGACTTTATGCTGGACATGGTTCTCAATCATTGCTCGATTGAGCATGAGTGGTTCCAAAAGGCGCTGGCTGGGGATTCCTACTATCAGGATTTCTTTATCCTCTCAGGATGAGCCGACGGACTGGCTATCCAAGTTTGGTGGCAGTGCACAGGGCGCCATTTGGCGATACGGGTAAATATTATCTGCATCTCTAGATGTCACTCAAGCTCGATCTTAACTGGCGCAATCCCAATGTTCGTCAAGAACTCTTCAAGGTGGTGAATTTTTGAGCGAGACAAAGGTCAAGGGCTTCCGCACTTTGATGTCATCAATGTTATCGGAAAGGATGAGGTTCTGGCGGACTGTCCAGAGCAGGATGGGAAGCCAGCCTATACTGATAAGCCAATCGTGCATGACTATCTTCGTATGATGAATGAAGCGACCTTTGGGCAGGACGATTCTGTTATGACGGTTGGTGAAATGAGTGCTACGACGATTGAAAATTGCATCCTTTACACCGCACCAGATCGGCAGGAGCTATCTATGGCCTTTAATTTCCATCATCTCAAGGTGGACTATGAGGATGGACAGAAGTGGACGCTTAAGGCCTTTGACTTGAAGAGTTAAAACGCCTCTTCCATAGCTTGGGGCAGAAATGAGCGAACACGACGGTTGGTCGGCTCTTTGGAGACAACCATGATCAGCCACGAGCTCTCAACCGCTTTGTCGATGTGGAGAAATTTCCGCAACGAAGGAGCGACCATGCTGGCAGCCAGTATTCATCTGTCGCGCGGGACGCCTTATATCTACATGGGTGAGGAGATTGGCATGGTGGATCCTAACTACGACTCCATGGAAGACTATGTGGATGTCGAGTCTCTCATGCTTTAACAGAGCCTGCTTGCTGAAGGTCAATCGCCAGAAGCAGCCTTCAGGATTATCAGGCTAAATCTCGTGATAATTCTCGGACGCCTATGCAATGGGATGATTCAGTCAATGGCATGCTTTAAACAGAACTCCACTGGCTGAAGGCGGGCAAATCTATCATCTTATTAATGTGGAAAAGCGAAATCAGGGACCGATCTAGCTTTTATCAGAAAGATGATTGCCCTGCGCAGGAACTACCTATCATCGCAGAGGGCAGCTATCAACCAGCCTATGAGGGACAGTCCTCAGGTCTATGCCTTGAGGCAGGGAGTGGCAGGACAAAAGCTTTTTAGTCATTAATAATTTTTATGCTGATCCGATTACGCTGGACATCCTGCTGGATTATCAAAATGGCTGGGTGCTGATTTCAAATTACGAGGAAACAGCAGTAGCCGAGACCGTGACTCTTTGAAACCCTATGAAACGATGGCTATTCTAGTAAAATAATGATGAAAACCAGCGTTTAAGCTGCTTAAGTATGGTGCAGTATACTAAAAGCATCAAATGAAGACCTCTTAACTGTTTGATAGAAGAGTCCTTAGTTTAACAGATGAGCAGCTGTTATGGCTATAGTTCCGCACCTCATAATAATCTCCGAAAAGGTCGCCCTCAGGGCCTTTTTATGGAGAAAAGCTGGAAACGGAGAAAAGCAATTTCAAGAAAAATGAAAAACTCATCTGTTGTAACACAATGAAAATGAAACTGAAAAACAGTTTATTTTCTAAAAATAGGCAGAATCTATCTATTTTCACTAGAATCGTGGTATAATATAGTTAGTAAAAAACGTTTTCAGGTACAAGAGGATTATTATGGTTGAAGAAGCGATTGATTATGAAAAGTAGCAGGAATGGTACACTCTACAGAGAGTTTTTGGGCAGTGGATGGACCAGGTATCCCGCTTCATCGTCTTTTTGCAGGGTTTGCATATGCGTTGTCAATATTGCCACAATCCAGATACTTGGGAGATGGAGACCAACAAATCTCAGCTGCGGACTGTGGATGATATCCTACAGCTCTTCGTTACAAAGGTTTCTGGGGTAATAAAGGTGGGTATTACTGTCAGCGGGGAGAAGCACTTCTGCAAAATCGACTTTTGATTGCCTTCTTACCAAGGCCAAAGAGCTGAGGATTCATTGTAGCTGGATACTTGTGCTCTGCCTTTTCAGAAATACGCCTCGTTATCTAGAAAAGCTTTAATAAACTGATGGCGGTGACAGTTTGGTCTTGCTGGATATCAAGGAAATTAATGAAGCGCAGCATGGGATCGTGACTACCCAGACCAATAAAAACATCTTGGCCTGTGCAAAATATCTCTCAGATGTTGGAAAGCCAGTGTGGATTCGTCACGTTCTGGTGCGAGGCTTAACCGACCGTGATGAGGACTTGATTGAGCTAGGTAAGTTTGTCAAAACACTCAAGAACGTTGATAAGTTTGAAAATCTTACGCCCACCATACTATGGGAGAGTTCAAGTGGCGGGAGCTGGGCATTTCTTATTCACTGGAAGGCGTGAAGCCACCGACTGCTGATCGGGTCATGCTAAGGAACTGATGCAAACGGAATCCTACACCGAATACATGAATCGGGTGCATAATAACTCAAGTGATGTAAGTAGGGTAAGATGAGGCTGGGACAAAAGTCCTAGCCTCTCAATTGTCTTTTGGATTGTCAGAGCAAGACGCAGTGGTTGAGTGGGCTCTTCATTACGCTGATTTCATCAGCTTTTTACAGCCCTACTCAACTGTGCGGAGGTGGAACGACGAAATCGAATTCTCAACGAATTACCGATTTCTGTCCCACTCTCATCTCTCCTCAGTCAAAATACCTCAAGCTAATTCTTTTGGGATGCCCTAATTTTATAAGATTTGATAGCATGAGAGCACACATTTAAGTACATTGCAGCTAGTGGCTGTCTGATTTTAAAAGGATAGATATACTAGAAGAGCTTATAGCAAACTTTCTTCTTTTTGCCTGATTAGCTTTCACCTCTATTTTAAGGCTAGAAAGAAGTTAGGTCTAGCTTTCAGAAGGTGTTTGAATAAAGGCGGAATTTATGGTATAATTAAACTTAATAGCGATTTTTAGAGAATAGAATAAGCGTAGAAGGAGTAGTGTTTTTGGAAAAGAAAAAGCCATTGTGGTTTCGGGAGATTATGGGTATATCAGACAGATTGAAAACGACCATAAAAATCTCTTTGCTGTCATCATAAAATCTAGATATTTATGTTTTCAATCAGGATATTCCTCAAGAATGGTTCTATTATACGCGTCGGAAGGTGAAGCAGCTGGCAGTCAGTTGAACGATGTGAAATTGTTTAATGATCAGATTGACGATCAGGTGAAATCAAAATGGGAAGCTGGAACCTATGCTCACATCAACTACGCATGGCTTATGGGCGCTATTTTATACCGAATTACGTTGCAGCAGATAAAGTTTTATATTTGGGATTGTGATATTGTTGTGACACGAAATCTGGACCATCTTTTGAGATAGATCTGAGGATTATTATGTAGCAACGACTCGCGCGACATATGGAGTAGGCTTTGGCTTTAATTCTGGAATGATGCTCATCAATAATAAGCGTTAGCGTAGAAAACATGGCTCAGCAATTGGTAGAGTTGACAGATAGAGAATTAGCCAATTTTACTGAAGGTGATCAGTCTATCTTGAATTTGATGTTTGAGGGCAAAAAACTTGATTTGGAAGATACTTACAATTTTCAAATCGGTTTTGACATGGGAGCTGCGCTAGATAAGCATGACTGGATTTTCGAAATTCCACTTTCTCCACTACCTGCTGTTTTGCATTATATTTCTGGTCAAAAACCATGGAACACTGTTTCCAACATGCGTCTGCGTGAAGTATGGTGGTTTACAATTCTCTTGATTGGTCTACAATTATTGAGACAGATGAATTTGATGTCGAGAAAGCTATTAAACAGAGGGATGAAGGCTTTGCTCTCCACTGTGTAACCTTGACAAACTCAGATAGGCTAGAGGGAATTGAAGATTTGGTGAATGCATTACCAAACTGTCTATTTCATATTGCTGCCTATACACAGATGTCTGATAAGTTACTCAAACTGATGGCTTATGAAAATGTTCGTTTGCACCCTGCACTTGCCATATCCTTTTGAGAGATTTACTTGCGAGCAGCGACATTTTATCTTGATATCAATCACGATCAGAAATTGGATACTGTAATTAGGAGTTTCAAGAGTCTGGTAAGCCTGTTTATGCCTTTGATAATGTTCAAACAGAAGGGGTTTCAGAGCAAGTATTCTCACATGAGAATTATCAGGAAATGGTGGAAAAATTCGATCAGATTTTAATTAAAATGACGAACTGCCCCACATTTTGTAATCGAAATAGAGAAAGCAAGTTGATTCCTTATCTATAATTCTATGAATGGGCTTGCTTTCTTAGAGTCTTCGCTTAAAAGACAAGTTTATGTATGAAAAGAGGACCTGGGCAAGTCCAAAATACAAATAAAGGATAATAAATGGAGCACTTGGTCTTAAGAAAAAGAAGCATCAGAATATTTTTAGAAAGAGAATCCTCTTTACCCTGTTCATTATAGCTATTTATATATAGGAAGATTATCTTGCTTCCGGGCACAATGGCAGTATGGAAGCTTTTCGGATAAGCGAAGACAATCCCTGGCGCTTTGTATGTTGCTGGCAGGAATTGATGTTTCTCAGATTTCAGTATTTTCTTTTGGGCTTAGGACCTTGGATTACGACGATGATCGTATGGCAAGTCATGAACCTAAAGAAAAGCTGGAATATACAATCTTGGTCCCTTAAAAACGGATTTCTTTTCAAAAATCTTTAACCTTGTTCTTTCAGTGATTGTGCAGGGACTGGCCATTATGTACACCGCTTATAGAGGAAATGGTCGCTTTCTACTTCTAGTGGATGATTGGCTCTATAATCTAGCAGTTTTACTCACAGTTGTGACAGGCAGTTTTATTATTATTTGGTTGTCAAGCCTTAATACTCGTAAAGGAGTGGGAGGGTCAACCATTATTATCATTTCGAGGATTTTACCCAGTTTGCTGACCAATTAATAGTCTTGCTTGGGAAATCCTTGTCTTCTGTCCGAGGAGGAATGATGTTAGTTGTGGCTCTATTGGCCTATCTTCTCTTGACCTTTGTTGCTGTTGTGTGTGAAAAGCCGAGATACGTCTGCCTCCTCAATCGGATCATGTTAAGCAGTCGCTACTATGATAAATCTTATTTTGCCAATTAAGTTCATTCCTTCTGGTGGAATGCCCGTATGTATGCAACAAGTGTCTTGATGTTGTTCAATTATTACTAGACTGGACGGGGAAAGGATTTTCACTAAAATTTGGGAATTTGTTTGACTTTACAAAAAGCCCTTGGGTCTCCTTGTTTATCTAGTTGCGATTTACTTGTTGGGTATTTTGTTTGCCTATATCAATTTGGAACCGGAAAGAGACAGCGAAACGCTTGCAGCGTCAGGGAGAATATTTTGACTATATTCAGCCGGAAAGAAACCTTAAAAGTGTTAAAAACACTATATTTCTTTTTGCAATCAAATATAGGTGCTATCTATCTCATCATGTGTCGGCCTGCCCCTATTTTGTTAATTTCTTCTTGCCTTTACCAAGTTTCTTTTTGACCTTACTACACACTAGTCATTTTGATTAGCATGCTCTTGCCCTTGCGTGAAGAAATACGAATCTTAAGAATCGGACTTATTATCATAAAGAACTAGAAGTAAAAGGAGAATAGAGGGATATGTTTTACTTTGTACCTTCTTGGTATAAACAAGATCGAAAAAATGGATTCTACTGCCCTACCTTTTCTATCTGCAACCAAAAATATGATGTTTGATGATGCGCAAATTTATTGCGGATGTTTTCAACAATCAGGAGAAGCCAACTCTGTCCTGATTTTGAATTATTCACCTCATATTCGGACTTTTCTTTTATCAACAAAGACTTTCATCAGATGAAATGTGGAATCTATTTGATAGCATACAAGGTCTGACAGACGTGCCTGCACGAAAAATTCGTTTGGATGATTTGAAATGGCCTCAGGAGCGAAATCTTTTATACTCCTTTATTGTAGATGTTCACGTTGATCACTCACCTCATGCTCAGATTAATTTTTCACAAATAGGTAATATTTTGATATTACTCATTTTGAAAAATAATCAGATAGATTATCAGCTTGTTTTTGATGACCGTGGCTTTGTCTCCAGTATTATCTATTTTGAGCATAATCAGCCATATTATCAGGACTATCTGAATGCACAAGGAATATGGCAATTCAGAGAGTACTTTGACAGCTGATAACCAGCAGGTCATTATCAATCCTGAGGCACAGGCACATTTGCTAAGGATGTCTATCAGAATATTGAAGAGCTTGTTAAAGAAAAGCTAGAGCAGCATTTGGCTTCTGTTTTAACCAAGGATGATTCGATTATTGTTTCAGCAGATGTGCAGCATAATCATTTTTCCAACAGATTAAGAAGGATCATCTTGTTGTTTTGTCCTTCTTTGGCAATCGTTATCCAATTACGAATACAGAACAATTATTCTCTGATTTAAAAGATACTCCATTTTTTGTGGTAGATAGCTTAGATAAAATCGTGAAGATTGCAGAACAAGTGGGAGAAGTAAAAGAAGAGCAACTTCCTGCTTATTATGAGATTCCACCCTATGATACACAGTTGAATCTTGGGCATAGTCAGCGAAAAAGAGTTGATTATCTATGTCAATTTCGATACTTTTACCAGAACATCATCTTCAATATGTCTTTACTTCCTTGTTTGATATGATGTTGCAACACGAGTGGATTGACTTATTGGTTGGGACGCAGAGTCAAGATTTTGGTCGAGAAGCTTCTATTCGACAGTTTCTTGAAGAATCTTTGTCATCAACAAAGTATGCAGAAAAATTGCTCCTTGTTGACAAGGATAAGGCTGCTAAGAGTGGTGATCCACGCTTAGAAGATGATGATAGCCTCAGAGAGCGAATTGATACTGTGGTGATTCATAGTGATACCGATTTGGCGAAGGCTCTGAAGTATGTTCGCGTCATCTTGGATTTGGGAAGCCCAGCAGATATCCGAACTCAAATTGCAGGGTATCAGCGGAGGGATTCCTCAAGTGACTTTGTATAGTTCTTCCTATGTGAAGCATGGCGAAAAATGGTTGGATCATGAATGATATTTCTAACCTGAGAGAGGCACTCTTGTATTACCTCAGATTTGGAACACTGGAATCAGTCTTTGGTACATTCGGTTAAGAGGATTGAGCTGTATACAAGGGAGAAATTGTCGAAATGTGGAAAAATACGATAAAGGAATTAAAAGCTAAATGAACAGAATTAGTGTCCCACAGATTGCCAATGAGAATTGGCAGCACCAATATGAGATTCCTAGTAATATCGCATGGACATTTGTTAAGCCAGAAGATATCATGCTCTCTTGCCCAAAGATATTGGTATTTTAAAAAGGATGGGAAGAAACCGAAGGCTGCTAAGCCCTATGATGTTGTATTGGTCGATACTGTTGAGCATTTTGAGTACATTACAGTATTGGATAGCTTAATTCAGGTTTATCGCTTGTTTTATCATGAGCGCTGTCAGATCACTACAAAAACTTTGGAAAGATTCCTTTTACGCAAAAGGGCCGTTCAGTCTACTTTTGAAGATCCAGCTCAGATGCTGTATCTATTTTCACGGGGCTTTTTCTTCCAAGCAAAGTGGTACCAAGCTCAGTGTTAATCATCTAGCTGTCAATCCCTCCTTCTCAGGTCAGATTAACTATGAAGGAACTAACTATCTCCGTCTGTGTGGCCAATATGGTGAGGATTACCAAACTGTAGCAACCTATCAGTACAATATCTTTCTGAGCGCAGACGCCCCTTTGGATTTATGGCCAGAGTTCAGAAATTCTGAAGATTGCGCAATTCGTTATGTCATCAAGGGTTATCCAGTTGGCAATTCTCCCATGCAAGAATGGATTTATGATGAAGAATCTTTTGATAAGCCTCTCGTTTTGGATACCAGCGATTCTTATTACCTAAGCGTCAGTGTTCAAGTAAAAAGGGGCAAGGAATTGTAGAAAATTGGACCATTCCACCATCGCCAGTCTCATTTGGGTTATGGGGACTTGTTGATTGGTGGAAATCGTGTTGTGGATAAAAATCGGGAGGAATTGATTTACTACTTCCATCCCGGTGATTTGAAGCCACCTCTCAATATTTATTTTTCTGGTTATCGTCCAGCTGAAGGATTTGAGGGATACTGGATGATGAACAATTTGGGAGCGCCTTTCTTGTTGATTGGAGATCCACGTTCTGAGGGTGGTGCTTTCTATCTCGGTTCAGAAGAGCTAGAGCAAAAAGCTTGTTCAGGGTCATTCATCACTGTTTAGATGAATTGGGCTTTACAAGAGACCAGTTGACCCTATCCGACTATCAATGGGGACTTTTGGAGCCCTGTATTATGCTTCCAAGTTAGAGCCTCATGCAGTGATTGTCGGTAAGCCCTTAGTAAATTTAGGCGATATTGCAGAGAATGAATCCACGATTCGTCCTGGAGGTTTTCCTACTTCTTTAGATTTGGTGCTTCGCACAACAGGAGAATTATCAGAGGAAGGAACAGCTCAACTTAATGAGCACTTCTGGACATCGTTCAAAAGAAGCTAATTTTTCAAGGACGAAATTTATTGTGTCTTATATGTATCATGATGACTACGATGGTATGGCCTACCCTGATATGCTAGAAGAGCTAGGAAAGCGAGCTTATCGCGTTAATGTCATTAGTAAAGGATTAACTGGACGACACAATGATGATACGCATAGGAATTGTCGAATGGTTCTTTAATCAATATAAAACTTTATTAGTGAATAGTTTTGAAAGGAAGTTTGATTCAGTGACATACAAGGAAGAAATCTATTTTGCTTATTGGGATATGCAAAGTGTATCACAGTATCTATATGGATCGTCTGTGAAGCTGCTAGCAGATGGGCATGTCTTATATGAGAATCAGTTCATGCCGTCTGGTACAGTCATTCATGAATGGCATTCGCAGGCAAACCATCAGGCTTTACGAAACTACAAGTCAGCTCCTGAATTGAAGCGAGGAGAAAATATATATCTTTGGCAGCCATCTGGAGACTCTTCCTGAAAATTCGACCCTACTTTGAAGATTGAATTTATGAATGCACGTGATGAGGAGATTTTTAATCAAATCATTAAGCAGGGTGAGACAATGAGCGTTCGTGTTCCTAACAATACCCATCATTATAAAATTCAATTAGTGAGTTCAGGTTGCCATCGTTTCTTGTTTGTAAGCATCTATATTGCTGAAGAAGGTGTGGCCGATTATACTGTCGATCGCTATTGGATTTCGAAATTGTTGCATAAGGACGTCAATCAAGAGACGATTTACAGTTTTGCTTTACGGAGCCTGATTTTAAGTCGGACGGGTTACATTCCAGAAATTGTTCGGGGAGCATTTTCCAAATTTGTTGGTATCAATTCTTCCTATAAAGACGCTCTTTTGTATATGGAAAAAGAGTTCTTCGAAATCTTACTTGGAACAATTGAAAAAGCTGTCTCGAGAATATTCTTTTGAAAAAGGTCGCTTTGCTGGCTATGGGCTCGATTTCAAATATCGCAGCCTGCTTTACTCACAGCAATTTGAAAATGCCTATGCTTTAGTGACTGATGATTTCATGCCAGAATTGGATTATCAGCATGTTCTTGTTCGCCATCAAAAATAGGGTAGAAATTATCCTTTATTTGAGATTTTGCTACTGGAACGCTTCAATTCAGCTAGAGTAAAGAGCATGCCCATCTGAAAAATAGGCCACGGTACTAACCAAAATTGATTATTTGTTGGATCAGTCCTTTTTGCTTCAAAAATAGACTTGGAGAAAACGGAAGAGTGGATGAGAAAGAATGAAGCCTAAAAATTACATTTAGCTAATTCCTTTAAAACTAAGGCGTTATAAAAATCTTAGAAAAAGATTAATCAGCTCTGACGATTATGCAGCCATGTCAGATGAAGAATTGCAGGCTAAAACTCAATGGTTTAAAAGCCGTCTTTCTAAGGGAGAAAGGCTGCAGGAAATTTTTACCAGAAGCCTATGCCACCATTCGTGAAGCGGCTAAGCGCGTCTTGGGGCTCTACCCCTTACGATGTACAAATCCTAGGTGCCTTAGTCATGCAAGACAATCAGATTGCCGAGATGAGGACGGAGAGGAAAACACCAACAGCAATTCTGCCCTTGTACTTAAATGCTTTTAACTGGAAACAGCACCATCTTGGTTACGGCCAATGAATATTTGACGATACGCGATGCTAAACAAATGGCTCCTGTTTTTTTCATTACTTAGGAATGACAGTTGGGATTGGTGTTTCAGAAAATCCAGCTAAAGATTGAAGGTTGCGCAAAAGCAGCGGATTTATCAAAGTGATATTGTGTATGCAACACATAGTGCGCTGGGATTTGATTACCTTGAAGAAAATTTAGCGACCTCTCAAGCAAAGAAATTCTTGCTCAGGTTCTATTTCTGTTTAGTGGATGAGGTTGATGCAGCTCTCTTGGATAGTGCTCAGATGCCTCTGATTATATCAGGTTCTCCTCGGGTCCAGTCTAATCTGTTTCTTTCCTGCGATGAATTTGTTAAGACCTTGAAAGAAGAGGAAGATTTTAGCCAGATTCGACTCGGACTTCAGTCTGGTTGACGAGAAAAGGTGTTAAGGAAGCAGAAGTATACTTCCGTGTACAAAAATGCCTACGATCCAAATAACTACCAACTGATCCGCTAAATTAATTTGGCCTTAAGGGCCAATCATTTTATTTGAAAAAGATCGTCAGTATACTGTAGAAAAATGGCGAAGTTAAGCTGATGGATGAGGCAACAGGGCGAGTTTTTAGAAGGAATAAACCCAATCTGGTTTGCACTCAAGCCTTGAAGCGAGAGAACGCGTGAAGATTTCCTTAGAAACACGTTCTATGGCCTCTATTACCTATCAAAATTTGTTCAAGATGTTTCCTAAATTGGCGGGGATGACGGGTACAGGGAAGGTCTGTGAAGATGAATTTCGTGAGGTGTATGACTTGGGAGTGGTCGTTGTACCCAACTAGAAAGCCCAATCAACGGATTGATTATCCAGATGAGATCTATCTAACTATCCCTCAAAAACTTTATGCTTCTTTTGGATTATATTAAAAACTACATAAAAAGGGCAGCCAGTTCTGATTGCGACAGGATCGGTAAGAATGTCAGAAATTTACTCCATGCTCCTGCTGGGAAGGAATTGCTCATAACGTGCTAAATGCCTACAATGCAGCAAAAAGAAGCAGAGATGATTGCACAGGCTGGCTGGCGTTCTGCGGTAAACCGTCGCAACTTCTATGGCTGGTCGTGAAACGGATATTATCCCTAGAAGAAGGTGTTGCTAAATTAGGCGGACTGGCGGTTATTGGAACAGAGAGAATGTCCAGTGAACGAGTGGACTTGCAGCTTCGTGAAGTCGCAGGCCGTCAAGGCGCACCTGGACTAAGTAAATTTTTGTTTCACTTGAAGATGATATTATTACAAAGACTGGCAGTAAGTGGATCAATGATTTTTATCAGAAGAAGTCGCCAAGCCAGAGGAAAAACAGAAGGTTCATCTAAAAATCTGTTCGTATTAAATATGAGGTGACAGAAGCTCAGAGAAACAGCGATAATGCGGCAGCTGCTTCAAGACGATCAACGGAGCAGTATGACGAAAAGTATCCGAATTCAACGGCAAATCATTTATAACAAAGCGTAATGACATTATTGCTCGTCCTGACTTTTAAACTAGAATATTTTTATCTGTTTTTATCAGATGCTATGGACGCCTATATGAAGAAGCATCCATTTAAAGAGCAGGCCGATTTGTATCGATTTGTTTTTGGATAATATTAGCTACTATTGTCAAGGCATTCCAAGAGATTTAGATGTGACAAAACATTCGTCAAGTTAAGAAGTTCCTATCTAAGCTTTTTCATTGAAGAATATCAGGAAAACGCGATAGAATTGAGGATTCAGAACTGTTTGGGCAGCTTCAGCGCATCGCAGTGTTAAGAGCAGTGGATGATTGCTGGGTGGAGCAAGTTGACTATCTCCAACAATTTCAAACTTTAGTGGTTAGTCAAGGTTATGCGCAAAAAGAATCCTGTATATGAGTTTCATAAAGAGGCTTTTTGAGTCATATAAGAGAATGAATGCAGACATGAATCTTAAAATTATAAAAATATGGCGCTTAGTTATGTCGATGTTCAGCCTACAGGGAAATTAGAGGTTTTCTTTGGCTAAAGTTTTGACAGATTGTGCCATAGACTTTATAATAAGGATATAACTGCATTCGGGAGAAAATGTATATTTGATGGGTAAGAATAATAAAGCAAAAAGGGTTTTAAGCGCGTTATATCGAAGTTTAAACGATTGGTGACGGAGATGATAATTACTATGATCCGGATGCAGCCATCTTAAAACCGATTAGCTCAAAAACCCCAAGAGCAGAATCAGGTTGTGTTAGGTATTAATGAAGAATTAAAACCACAGACAGAGCCAATTTCTATTATGGAAGACTTTGAGGATTTTTCAAGCCAATAATAGCTTGGTAGTAGATGATCTGATAAAAATGTCAGCCAAAGTTTATCAATGAGCGTTTCGACTTCAATGAGTTTGTCTGCTGAACATTTCGATAGTGACTCTGTTTCAGCAAGCGAGAGTCCTCTTCAAAGATTCGCTGTGGGAGAATGATTCATTAGAGACTTATTCTTTAGACTCTTCTTCTCACAGTATCTCAGAGCTCAGATTCACTTTATGAGAGTGAGTGGTTATCCGCTTCTATCAGTGCAAGCGAGAGTCTTTCTGAGTCTGAATACTGGAGTATCTTTGAATCTGAATCTCTCAGCATATCAGAATCAGATTCACTTTATGAGAGTGAATGGCTATCCGCTTCTATCAGTGCAAGTGAGAGCCTTTCTGAGTCTGAATACTGGAGTATCTTCGACTCTGAGTCCCTCAGCATATCAGAATCAGATTCACTTTATGAGAGTGAATGGCTATCCGCTTCTATCAGTGCAAGTGAGAGTCTTTCCGAGTCTGAGCACTGGAGTATCTTTGAATCTGAATCTCTCAGCATATCAGAGTCAGATTCACTTTATGAGAGTGAATGGCTATCCGCTTCTATCAGTGCAAGTGAGAGTCTTTCCGAGTCTGAGTACTGGAGTATCTTTGAATCTGAATCTCTCAGCATATCAGAGTCAGATTCACTCTATGAGAGTGAATGGTTATCCGCTTCTATTAGTGCCAGTGAGAGTCTTTCTGAGTCTGAATCCTGGAGTATCTTTGAATCTGAATCTCTCAGCATATCAGAATCAGATTCACTTTATGAGAGTGAATGGTTATCCGCTTCTATCAGTGCAAGCGAGAGTCTTTCCGAGTCGGCTTCTATCCTTCTTAGCGAATTCGTTTCAACTTCGGTAGCGGATAGTCAGTCAGCTTCTCTGTCAGAATCCATTAGTGCTAGTCTGAGCCTTTCAGAATCTGAGTCTCTTAGTGCCTTAGAAGAGACTTCTATGAGTCTTTCAGATTCAGTTTATGAGGAGGAAGCTGATTCACCTTCAGTAAACGAGAATAAGCCAGATACTTTCTTGATTTCTCTTAGCACTAGCCTGAGCCTCTCTACTTGAATGGTTGGCTCAGTCTGAGTTTACTTCACTTAGCCTTTCGGCATCTGAATCTTTGAGTATCAGTCAGTCTCTATCCTTGAGTGAAGCATTTTCTCAACTTCTTTTCGAGTCTGAATCAGCCAAGGAGAGTCAGCAGCTATCAGAATCACTTAGCCATATCCAGTCCCTTTCTCTTTCAGAATCTTTGAGTGAGTGGACAGCAGAATCTCTCAGTCTCTAGGAGTCAATCTTTTTGAGCGAGTCAATTTCCCTGAGTGAGTCCATTGCCGAGTATACTTGGTTAAGTTCTTCATTATCGGTTAGTGCCTCTCTTGCTCAATCCGAATTGGAAAGCCAATTGACATCAATTTCCGAGTCTCATTAGTGTCTCAGAATCTCTCAGTCAGAGGTGAGCGTCTTCACTTCTTTCAGCTTGAGTGAGTCAATTTCCTTGAGTGAATCCGAAAGTCTCAGTGCATCAGCTCCTTCAGTTTGAGTGAGTCCGCTTCTTTGAGTGAATCTGAAAGTCTTAGTCAGGAGTCTCAGCCTTTCAGAATCCTTGAGCCAAAGTGTCAGCGCTTCACACTCTTTGAGTCTCAGTGAGTCAATTTCAGTCAGTCAATCTGAACAAGAAAGTCAGAGCCTTAATTGTGTCAGAATCCTTTGAGTCAGAGTGCAAGCATTTCGACTTCATTTAGTTTGAGCGAATCACTTTCCGAGTATACTTGGCTCAGTTCGTCACTCTCAATTAGTGCTTCTGTTGCCCAATCTGAATTGGAAAGCAAGTTAACATCGCTTTCCGACTCTATTAGTCAGAGTGCTTCACTCTCTGAGTGTTTCAGAATCTCTCAGTCAGAGTGCAAGCCTTTCAACTGCCTTTAGTTTATGAATCAGTTTCCTAAGTGAGTCTGAAAGCCTTAGTCAGAGCCTCAGTGTTTCAGAATCCTTGAGTCAAAAGCCTGAGTGTTTTAAGCTCCTTTAGTTTGAGTGAGTCCGAAAGCCTTAGCCAGAGCCTCAGTATCTCTGAGTCATTAGAGTGAGAGTGCGAGTCTTTCAACTTCTAAGTTTGAGGTCAATCAATTTTCAGAGTACAATTGGATCAGTTCTTCACTCTCAGTTAGTGCTTCTGTTGCCCAATCTGCATATGAGAGCAAGTTAATTTCAGTTTCAGAGTCGGCTAGTCAGAGCACCTCAACCTCTATCAGTCTTTCCGAATCTCTTAGTCATAGTGTCAGCATCTCAACTTCCTTTAGTTTGAGTGAGTCGATTTCCTGAGTGAATCAGAGCAAATCAGTCAAAGTATTGTGAGAGTTTCCTTATCTGGAGTTTTATAGTATTTCAGTCTCAGAGTTGCTTTCTTACAGACAGAGTGTTTCAGAGTCTAAGTCAGTATCACATAGTTTACAAGTCTCAGAATCTCTGTCACTTAGCTTGTCTCGAACAGAGTCAATGCGTCTTTCCTATCAACAAGAATCGCTTGATAGTATGAACTCTTGCATCTCAGGAACTTTCAGAGGCAGTTGCACTATCTCAAGAAAGCCTGTCTGTTCAAGTCTCTACAACTCCAAACTTGAGCGTGACAGATCAAGAGGCATATCAGATGGTAAGACCGGGTTTACAGCCAATTTCTCCTGACTTAAAAATGTCGCTAGTACATTATCTGGATTGGCTTCAATCACTCAAAATAAGAAAGACCAGCGATAATTTTAAAGATACTAGAGGATACAATAGTATCCACATATATTCACAAAATCAAAAAGGAGTCATTATGATTAGAAATACGATGCCCAACAGCAATAAAGGTTTGGGAACGACGGATGTATTACCAATTAGTGAACCACGTATAGGAGTACTGACAGGGGAAATCAACTACAAAAAGTACCAATAGGTGCCTATGATCTTCTGGGGCAATTTACTTTGTGAGTCAACCGAATTATGTTAGTGATTTGAATATGATTCAATCGATGGGCTTCAATGTTTATAGAATTTTCTATCTCTTGGGCACGCATTTTCCCAACTGGAGAAGAAGCGCAGCCAAGTGAAGAAGGTTTGAAATATTATGCAAAGCTATCATTGATCAAGTGTTGCAAGGACATTGAACCGATTGTAACTTTAAGTCATTTCGATCTTCCTCTTCATCTGTATGAAAAATACGGTGCGTGGAAGAGCCGCAAGATGCTTGAACTTTATGAGCATTATACAGAAGCTGTTTTCAGACATTTTTAAAGACAAGGTAAGATATTGGATTACCTTTAATGAATTTAATATTTTTACACCATTTACCATATCTTGGTGGCGGTCTGTCTTTTGAAGATGGAGAAAATCGAAACCAACGAATCTGGCAGGCGGCTCACTATCAATTGGTCGCTTCGGCACGTGCTGTTAAGCTTGGAAAATCAATCAACCCAGAATTTCAATTTGGTGGCATGTTGGTAGTCAGTCGTAACTATAGTCAGAATCTAGATAGTGCGATTGATGCGATGGAAGCAGAAGTTAGAGAACCGTGAAAAACTATGTCTTCTACAGATGTACAAGTTCGTGGTTCTTATCCAAACCATTTCTTGCGCCGATTAGAGCGTGAGCAGATTGCTTTGGATATTGAAAATGATGACTTCTTTGACTTACGAGGTCGGAAAGGTTGATTTTGTTAGCTTTAGTTACCATGCATCTAGTAATTCTCAAGAAGTCTTTTATCAATAAATATGGCTATAATAACACCAATAAGAATCCACTGATCCTGTAGGTCTTCGCCTAGCTATGAATAATCTTTATGACCGCTATCAAAAGCCACTATTTATTGTGGAAGATGATCTAGTATTAGACGAGTCAGATAGCCGATCAATAGAAGAGCTAAAAACGAATATTCAAAGAGATCGTTAAAACAGTAGAATATGATGGCGTTGAGCTTCTTGGCTATACACCTCTCAGCTGGGTAGATCTCAAATTTCTAAAGTAGATGCGTCTACAACTAGTTACCTTTTTAAGAAAATACCTGAATGGATTATATGTCATCTATTCAGGTATTTTTGTTTATAAAGAATAAGGTTACAAAACTAAAGAGAACCATGGAACTAGTAGGTGGATAGAATTTTATTTGCTCTTGTAGTATCCTGATTTTTGCTCGAGACTTATAAAACAATGGTAATAAGCGTCATTTTTATGCTACAATTGATAAGATAGTATATAATTAGAATAAATGAAGAATAGAGGAGCAGAATGAGACTTAAAAAGACCCTATTTGGTAACTATCGTGCCAAGGGAAGTTGAAGAATACATTGAATCGTTAGAAGAAGGATTTGATAGTGAAATTCGTAAAAAGAATGAGAAAATTGAATCTTTACGTAAAATTGATGCTTTAAAGAACCAAGAAAGAGAAATCGGTGAAGCTGTTGTTTATGCTAAATCGCTGATTATTGAAGCACATGAAAAGGCAGAAAAAGAGGCTCAAGAGGTTCTAGAGAAAGCTCAGAAAGACTTCTTACAAGTAAGATCGTCTATCCTTGAAGAGATCGATGAATTGACGAAAAAACGTCTTGAAACGGAACAACTCTATAAGGCGCAAAAGGAAAAATCAAGGAGCTTCTTAGTCAAATTGGTCAGATTCTAGACGAAGAAACTTTAGAGGGTCAAATTGACATCGCAAGTCTAATCGAGGAAGCTTCGGAAGACGACGAATTTGCAAGCATATTTGATACTCCTTTAGAGGAAGATGAAGCTACGCGTTTGTTTGATACACCTTTGAAGAAGACGAGGCTCCAAATGAGCAAGTTGAAGCTGAAAGTCTATTCGATGAAGCTTCTCTTGAAGCGCACGAAGAAGAAGTAAACGAATCAGATATTTTTTGGTGAGGAAGAAGTCCCAGTAGAAATCTCTGCTCCACAAAAAGAAGTTGTGAATATTGAGCAAACATTTGCTAAGACAGGTACAGATAGCTCTGTTCCCGTTACTTACTTCACTTCTCCTGTCAAAAAGTCTAAAGACGAAGATAAAGAAAAGGGAAAAAGAAGAAAGGAAAAATCATCAAACGCCTTTCAAGAATTAAAAAGATAATCTTTTGTAAGAGGAACATGGTTTATGACAATTTATAACATCAACCTAGGAATTGGTTGGCAAGCAGCAGGGTTGAGTACGCACAAATTTATCGTGCAAAATTGCTTCGCAGTGTGGGCTTAGAGGCAAAATTCATCTTTATGGATTTTATTTCAGCCGATAATATTGAACATTTGACGAAGAATATCGGCTTTGAAGACTCTGAGGTCATTTTGGCTCATCAGTATTTTTACAGATGTTAAGATTGCTCCAACTGACCTACACTCTGGCATGTTTTAGCTAGTTTTGATAGAGAACCTATAGAAATCGTTCGTAATCCTGAGAATAAAACCTTTCGGATCCTGTTTGGAGATAATGATTTCGTAACGATGCTACTCATGCGATATGGATAATGAACTGATTGAGCGGGCAGAGATTGTTTCGCGTGGCTGTCTCATTCAGAAAGAATATTATACTTATACTAAAAACTTTATTGAGTATTATAGTCCTGTAGATGGTCGGGCTCGTCTCTATCAACGGACTTGGCTCAATGAAGACGGTAGTGTATACGAAGAGATTATCGATGAGGTAGACGGTAAGCAAGAAACGCAAGTTTATCGTTTTCCAGATCAGGTCTTCTACCCAAGCAGGAGTTTGTTGCTCATTTCATGAGGAAGTTTGAAGTTGACAGATAAGGATTTACTGATTCTAGACCGAGAGACAGATATTATCAGCCAATCTTCGCCAATAAAGGGGGCTGCCAAACTAGCTAGTTATCGTCTCTGCAGACCACTTTAGTGAAAAATCCTGCTGAGAAAGACTATATTTTGTGGAATAACTATTATGAGTATCAGTTTGAACATGCTGAAGAAGTGGACTATATCATCAACTCGACGGATGCTCAAACGGAGCTTCTGAAAGAGCAGTTTGCTCAATATACCGACATCAAGCCGAAGAATATTTTAACTATTCCTGTGGGTAGCTTGGATCAGCTGCGCCGACCAGAAGGTCAGCGAAACCTTTTGGTTTGATGACAGCTTCTCGTTTCTGGCCAGTGAAAAGCTATATCGATTGGCTAATTCACTCTGTAGTGAAGGCGCATGAGCAATTACCGGAAATCACCTTGATATCTGCGGCACCGGTGGTGAGGAAGCTATGTTGCGGGAAGCTGATTGCGGATCTGCAAAAGCAGAAGATTATATCTCGACTGATGGGGCATCATCTATGGCGGATATTTACAAGAATTATTCTGCTTATCTAGCAGCATCGACAAGTGAAGGTTTTGGTCTGACTCTGTTGGAAGCAGTAGGTTCTGGCCTGCCTATCATTGGCTTTGATGTTCGTTATGGCAATCCGACCTTTATCCGCGATGGAGAAAATGGCTACCTGATTCCCAAGGCTCGTCCAGATCTAGATGCCAGTGACGACAGAGTATGCTGAAAAAGATTGTTCAGCTATTAACTCAACATCTCAAGAAGATTTGTCCTGTGTATCCTGATGAGGTAGCTGAACCTTACCTTGATGAGCATATGTTGCCCAGCGCTGGTCTGATCTAGTTCGATCGGCTCAGACCAACCAAGCAGGATTCAGAAAGAAAGGCATAACCACTATGATTTGTTTGTTTGACCGCTATGATCATGCAAGTTTTGATTTATTATCGTTCATTAAAAAGCAACAGGACTTGATTGTCCTGTTGTTGTTGTGCAAGACGATGGCTATCTTTCACCAGATGTCGAGTCTCCTTACAGTTATTTTACGGGAGATCGGATACACCAGAAGGCCGTCCAATTTATTTTTAATCTTGTCCCCAAACCGCACCTATGGGAGATTCGCTCCAGCAATGTAAATGGGGAAATCTTGGATATGGGCAAGAAGCGTGCCAATATTTTCTATCGCCAACCAACGTACGAAAGACGTGTTCGGGCCGTCGAGATGGCTGGATACAGAGGGCAGGTTCGAGCAGCAGATATCTACAATCGCAAAGGACGCCTTTTCGCACAAATAACCTACGATCAGACACAACGTCCGGACCCATACTCGCTATTTTGACCAGAATGATGTCGTGGTGATTGGTGGAAAATCATCTGACTGGTGATATCATCTTGACACTTGAAGGAAAGCGTCACATCTTTAAATCCAAACAAGAATTTGTCGTCTTTTATCTGCAATATCGTGGATATGATACAGATCGTATTATTTATAATTCTCTAGCAACCCCCTTCTTGGTGGCCTACGCTCTTCGTCCTAAAATGGTCGTGCAGAAGATAGTTCTTTTCTGGCAAGAGCCTATCGGAGAAGCTTACCCTGAAATATGAAAGTAGCTATGAAAATGCCTCATCGCAATATCCGCATCGCTGTTCAGGACAGGCAGGTATATGAGAAAATTCAAAGCTTGGCAACACCAGAAGAAAAAGTCTATTTCCACAATATTGGTTATATTTATGATTACCAGCGTCTAATAATATGAATCCAGAAGCCTTGATTTTGACCAATAGATCAGCTTGGAGCAAACAGAGCAGCCTCGGACTCAGCTACAAATGTACATTTCATATTGGAGCCATCACAGAAATGATCTGGCCATTTGATGGGGCTCCAATCGTTATCCGAATGTTTCGCTTTTATCCAAATATTCGTCCGCAAGGTTGCAGAGCTTTTGAGAGATGTGACTTGTATCTGGATATCAATATCAGCGATGAAATCTTAATGCTTTGTCGTACAGCTTTTGAGAATAACATGCTGATTCTCAGTTTTACAAACACTTGTCATAGCTGTCGATATATTGCGGATGATCACATTTATGCGCCAGAAAATGTCTCAGGCATGGTGGGTAAGATTCAGGAGTCCTCTCTTCCGTCTGAAATGGAGGCTGCTCTTGCTACAAAAACAGGTGGCGAATCAGGCTGATCTGGAAGCCTGCAAGGCAATTTATAAGCTAAGAAGATAAGGGCTTGCTTTCGATGAAAGCAAATTCCTCTATCAACAGAAAAGGAGGAGCAGATGTCTAACAAGGATAATGGCATTTTACTGAACATACGAGAACAGCTAGATAATCGAAAGAAACCCTAAAAAGGAGAAGCAGAATTTACGCTATGATTGCAGTTCTAGGTGGCGTTCTTTTTCAGATCACCCTTTTAGTCACGCCACTTATGCAGTTGGGACAATTCTTTTAGTCTCTGATATTCTAGTCAGAATGATGAAAAACAGCAGACTTTCCTGCTGTGTATACAATTATACGACTAAGAATCAAGAAAATAGAAGGGAGTGCCACTGTGTTAGCAATTGAAAAATTAGGAAAAATCACTCCCCGAAAACCTTCCACCTTTAACGATTTTGACGGGGAGACGACTTGAGGGCAATTTGAGCTGTTAAAAGACGAGTTTGTGAAGCAGATTCTACTCACGATCCAGCGGATTTGAATGTCATCGTTGTTTGATATGAAAAGAAACGTCTTATGCAGATGTGGAGTTAGATTTAGTCAGCCTGCCCTTTTTGCCGGATGAAAAGATTATTATTTTAGATCATTTTGCGGATCTAACGACAGCAGCGCTATTTATCGGATGAAGAGCTCAAGTCCTTTGAGCAGTATTTGGAAGCTCTAGTAGCACGACCAAATTGGTTATTTTTTGCGGAAGGCGTTGACAGCAAACGCCGACTAGTCAAGATACTCAGCGAGATGGACAGATCTTTGAGCAGCTGAGATTAAGGAGCAGACTTACGTCAGTATTTTACCAAACAAGCCCAGCTTGAAGGTCTGGGACTTTGCTCTGAAGGCTTTTTGACCACTTTGCTGATCAAATCAGGCTTTCATTTCAGTGAAATCAGTAAAAACTTGGCTTTTCTGAAGTCTTATAAGGAGTCGAGGGCAAAATTAGTTTTAGGAAGACATCGCTGAGGCCATTCCTAAAAACCTTGCAGGACAATATTTTTGGTTTGACCCAGCTGATTTTACAGAAACAAATTGATGCCGCACGGAGTTTGGTGCGCGATCTAACCTTGCAGGGTGAAGATGAAATCAAGTTGATTGCTATCATGTTAGGTCAATTTCGGATGTTTACTCAGGTTAAAATTTTGGCGGATAATGGCCGATCTGAGAGCCAAATCGTGTCGGACTTATCAGACTATCTAAGGGCCGCAAGATGAACCTCCTTCCAAGTCAAGTTTGCGCTTAAGGATGCGCGTGGGCTACCTCAACTTTCTGAAAAAGAACCCTGACCTGCTTGAGTTGAAACGGACTACCAGATCAAGTCTGGCCTTTTATGACAAGGACTACCTTTTCGACCTCGCCTTGCTGAAAATCGCAACAGGAAACTTCTAAAAGCTTAGCAAAATTTATAAGCAAAATAGTTGAAAAATGTGCGTTTTTACGTTATGATTTGTATAATAATAAAGAAAATGAGGACAAGTAAATGGCAATTATTTTACCAGATCTACCTTATGCATACGACGCTGGAACTTACATCGATGAGGAAACAATGCACCTTCACTCATGACAGCACCATCAAACTTACGTGAATAACGTAAATGCAGCGCTTGAAAAACACCCTGAAATTGGTGAAGACTTAGAAAAACCGTTGGCAGATGTTGAGTCTATTCAGCTGATATTCGCCAAGCAGTGATCAACAACGGTGGTGGACACTTGAACCACTCTTTTCTGGGAATTGATGACTCCTGAAAGACAGCTCCTTCAACAGAACTTGCAGCAGCGATCGATGGGACATTTGGTTCATTTGAAGATTCCCGGGCAGCCTTCACTGCAGCAGCAACAACTCGTTTCGGCTCAGGTTGGGCATGGTTGGTTGTCAACAAAGAAGGGAAACTTGAAGTAACTTTCAACAGCGAACCAAGATACACCAATCTCAGAAGGAAGAAGACACCGATCTTGGGCTTGGACGTTTGGAACATGCTTACTACGTGAAATACCGCAACGTGCGTCCTGACTACATCAAGGCTTTCTCTCAGTGATCAACTGGAATAAAGTAGATGAGCTTTACGCAGCAGCTAAATAATAGAATTATAAAACGGATCGCAATGATTCGTTTTTAAATGCCCTATAAATTGACCTTTCTACTTGTTATTTTAATGAGAATCTTTTATAATACTAAAATATTAGGAGAAATACTTTGATTAAAAAATGACATAAAGAAACTGGCTTGCTGGTTCAGTGGTGTTTTCTTATTTATTTTGTTATTTGGGTCTCTTTGGTGGAACCACAGCGAGCTGATAAAAAGATAGCAGAAGCAGGTCAATCAATTGCTTCTTCACAGTCTACTGAAGGAGAGGAAACAAAATCTGAGAGGCGACTGCGCGTGCTGTGCAAGACAATAGAAGAGAGGCAAGAGGGTGATAGATCAGATTTTTCCGACCATGGAAGCTTCTAGGTTTATCTTACGATTATACGAATATGACGCTGCCACAAGTTGTTCAGGCTTACACGGATGACATGGGAATTGACTCTTCGCAGATTGCTTTTTCTTATAAAAGATCTGACGAGGTGGGCAAACTATGCCATGAATGATACCCAGCCTATGACAGCAGGATCTACCTACACTTCCCCTAATATGTTGGTTGTTGATGAGGTAGCAGCAGGAAAATTATCGCTGGAAGAGCGGTTTGATATTACTAACACCAGCTATGAATACAAGGGAGAGCACGATAACTATGTAGCGGCCTTCAGTGGCGCCATGTCTATTCCTGATATGCAGGAGTATTCCCTAGTCTACTCTGAAAATACGCCCGCTTATGCGCTAGCGAGAGCGATTAGGTGGTATGGATAAGGCCTACAGCATGTTTGAAAGGTATGGTCGGTCAAAAAGCTAAAAATCAAGACGATTAGTAGAGAGAATAAAACAACAACGGACTACTATATTCAAGTTCTGGAGTATCTGTGGAATAATCAAGAAAAATACAAGGACATTCTTTATTTTATCGGTGTTTCCTTCCCTGGTGAATATTATAAACGTTATTTATACGATTTGACAATCTACCAAAAGCCTGGGTATGTTAGAGAGGCTCTTAATGTTGATGCTATTGTCATGGAGGAGAAGCCTATATTGTGGCACTTTATACAGCCTATCTAGGGTGGCAGCACAGAGGCCAGTGAGGAGATCAGCGGAGTTGGTATTGATCAGGTCGGTCAAATTGCCTATATCATCAATGAGTGGCACCGGAGTCAACATGAATTAAAAATCGGCCCAGCAACTAGGCTCTGCAATGAACCTGCTGAACATGAGGCTGTTTTTATAGAAAATAGTTGTAGAATGGGAGTTGATCCTCGCATTTTGTTCTGAATATGAGTTTTTCTGACCAGCTTTTTGGGAGGATTGACATCTGGGAGGAAAAAGGTATAATTCTAGTAAAACTTTTTAATAGTTGAGGAGACGATTTCATGCTTCAAACGCATATTTTGATTGCTATGGTGCTGATTTTAGCCGCTGTAGTTATTCCAGTAATTTATTTTAAAAAGACCAAGCAGATTTCCTGCTTGTTTTCCTCTTGGGAGGGTTGGATTTATCTGTCTAGTCAGATTTTCGAAAATCTCCTACATCGATTGGTTCTACAGCCTCAGGCTGATGGAACGATTGCTCTAATGAAAAATGCTCCCTTGCTCTATGTTTTGTATGGCATTGCAACGGCGGCTATCTTTGAGGAGACAGCGCGCTATGTGATTTTTCGATATTTGCAAAAGAAGCGTCCACTGACTATCGGTGATAGTCTAGCCTATGGTTTAGGCCATGGCGGGATCGAAGCTCTTTTCATCGGCATTTCAGGTCTCTTGAGTCTGTTTGTCCTCGCTCATCTAGTCAGCCAAGGGACAGCACCTTGCTAGCGCAATTACCCCAAACGATGATTTCTTATGTGCAAAAACTACAGGCAGGTCAAATTTACTTACTGGCTTTCGAGCGGATTTTAGTACTTGCAATCCAAGTATTCTTGACTTTCTGGGTTTGGACGGCTGTCAAAGACAAAAATGAGCTATTTTCTTGCGGCTCTGGGCTCTGCTTTGATTGATTTGGCTCCTGCTCTGGTTCCAAGTTGGTTGGCTGACTCAGCCGATTCTGAGTTGAAGTGATTATTTTGGTAGAATTTCTTGCTCTGGTATTTCTGACTAAAGAAGTTTCTATTGGTGAACATTTTGATACTAAGGGAAAATGCTTAATCAAGCTCAAGTAAAGTGAGGTAAGGGTTTAAACAAGATTAGATAGTAAGGGAAGGTTAGGACAAAAGGGTCCTAGCCTCTTTTGTTAGAAAAGGATTCTTAATGTACTTAGGGAGTATTTAAACGGTCTGATAGAACTTTTTAAAACGAATTCTTGAAACAAGCGAGTAAAGCTAAATTGCTACTGATTTACTTTCATATTATTCTTTTTACTAAAAATAAAATAGTCTGATAATTTCTGTTTTTGGAAGCGGATTTATGCTATAATACTAATAGCAAGTAAGAAGGGTTATTATGATCAATAGGAACATTATCAGATTATTAGACGGCATCCAGCATTTGCACATTTTCCTGTGGAAATTTTTGATAAGATTGCTATTGAGATTCAATTCCGCAAGATTCCCAAGGGACAGATTATCTTCTTTTCAGGGGACCGTAGAGATCGCCTTTTCCTCCTGCATCGAGGCTATGTTCGTATCGAACAGTATGATTCAACTGATACCTTTTCTTATATGGATTATATTAAAAATGAATAGTGTGTTTCCATATGGAGGTATGTTTTTCGATGAGCGTTATCATTATACGGCTAGCGCGGTCACCAATGTCGAATATTTCAGCATTCCTATGGACTTGTTTGAAGACTATTCAAAAAGAATGTGGATCAGCTGCTATTCATCACCAAGCATTTATCACAGATTTTTAGAGTTTCAGGAATTGCGCTTACGCAATGTTGTCTCGGCAAGTGCGACGGACCGTGTAACCCAGTCTCTATCTATTTTATGCATGGATCTGTGCAAAGAGCAGGATACACTTCCATTTCAATGAGTATGAAAGAGTTGGCTGAGTTAGAGCCACCACACGTGAAACAGTCAATCAGGTTCTAAAAAAACTAGAGAAGAAGGAGCGATTGACTACGAGCATAAAAATTGACATTTAAGAATAAAGATTACTTTATGAGATATTTTTGACGGAAGCTAATCAATCATTTGATTGGCTTTTTCAAACATTTTACACATTTAAAACGTTTTTCTGATCATATTCTAATATTAATTGAACATATATTTTTTACAAAAATATATATTCCTAAAAATAATAGAACAACCCAAAATATGCAAAGAAAACGCTTTTATAAATATTATAATGTTTTATAAAAACGCAAAGGATTTGGCATTTGTAATGTAAGATTTTAGGTGTAAGCCTTTCCAATCCATGATAGAATAATAGCATAAAAGGGATTGGGAAAACCAAAACCCTCAACGAAAAGGAGGACAATAGATGCTCTACACATCCGATTCATGTTTTCTCAGAAATTGGAAAACTGAAAAGTTATGTTGCACCGTCCGGGCAAGAGCTGGAAAACTTGCTACCGATCATACCTAGAACGTCTTCTTTTGATGACATTCCTTTCTTGGAAGATGCTCAAAAAGAACACGATGCATTCGCTCAAGCTCTTCGTGATGAAGGAATTGAGTTCTTTATCTCGAAAAATTGGCTGCTGAATCCTTGATTTCTCCAGAAATTCGTGAACAGTTCATCGAAGAATATTTGGAAGAAGCAAATATTCGTGGACGTGAAACTAAGAAAGCTATTCGTGAATTGCTGCATGGTATCAAGGACAACCAAGAGTTGGTTGAAAACATGGCTGGGGTTCAAAAAGCTGAATTGCCAGGAAATCCCTGACGAAGCGAAAGGTCTGACTGACTTGGTAGAATCAGATTATCCATTTGCGATTGATCCAATGCCAAACCTTTACTTCACACGCGACCCATTTGCAACCATTGGTAATGCCGTATCGCTCAACCACATGTTTGCAGATACTCGTAACCGTGAAACTCTCTACGGTAAATACATCTTCAAATATCACCCAGAATATGCTGGAAAAGTGGAATTGGTTTACAACCGTGAAGAAGATACTCGTATCGAAGGTGGCGATGAGCTAGTTCTTTCTAAAGATGTACTGGCAGTTGGTATTTCTCAACGTACAGATGCAGCATCTATCGAAAAACTTTTGGTGAATATCTTCAAGAAGAATGTTGGCTTCAAGAAAGTATTGGCCTTTGAATTTGCTAACAACCGTAAATTCATGCACTTGGATACTGTCTTCACTATGGTTGACTATGACAAGTTCACCCATTCACCCAGAAATCGAAGGCGACCTTCGCGTTTACTCCGTTACTTATGAAAGACGAAAAACTGAAGATCGTTGAAGAAAAAGGTGACTTGGCTGAGCTACTGGCTCAAAACCTTGGCGTAGAAAAAGTTCATTTGATTCGTTGCGGTGGCGGCAATATCGTAGCAGCTGGACGTGAACAATGGAATGACGGTTCTAACACCTTGACAATCGCTCCTGGTGTGGTAGTGGTTTATGACCGCAATACTGTAACCAACAAGATTTTGGAAGAATACGGGCTTCGCTTGATCAAGATTCGCGGAAGTGAATTGGTTCGGGGCCGTGGTGGACCTCGTTGTATGTCTATGCCATTTGAACGTGAAGAAGTTTAATTCGGTGTTCGACAATTTATCAATAGAAATTTAATAACTAGAAAGAGGAAATAACAGAATGACACATTTCAGTATTCCAAGGACGTAGCTTCCTTGCAGAAAAGACTTTACTCGTGCAGAATTAGAATACCCTAATCGGACTTTCAGCTCACTTGAAAGACTTGAAGAAAACGCAATATTCAACACCATTATCTTGCTGGTAAGAATATCGCTCTTGTTTGAAAAACATCTACTCGTACGCATGCAGCCTTTACTACAGCAGCTATCGACCTTGGTGCACATCCAGAAATACCTTGGTGCTAATGATATTCAGCTTGGTAAGAAAGAATCTACAGAAGATACTGCTAAAAGTATTGGGACGTATGTTTGACGGGATCGAATTCCGCGGCTTCAGCCAACGCATGGTAGAAGAATTGGCAGAATTCTCAGGTGTTCCAGTATGGAATGGTCTGACTGACGAATGGCACCCAACTCAAAATGCTTGCTGACTACTTGACAGTTCAAGAAAACTTTGGTCGCTTTGGAAGGCTTTGACATTGGTTTACTGTGGTGATGGACGTAACAACGTTGCTAACAGCTTGCTGGTAACAGGAGCTATCCTTGAGCGTTAACGTTCACATCTTCTCACCAAAAGAACTCTTCCCAGAAAAAGAAATTGTTGAATTGGCAGAAGGCTTTGCGAAAGAGAGCGGCGCACACATCCTCATCACTGAAGATGCAGACTGAAGCTGTTAAAGGTGCAGACGTACTTTACACAGACGTTTGGGTATCTATGGGTGAAGAAGATAAATTCGCAGAACGCGTTGCACTTTTGAAACCTTACCAAGTTAACATGGAATTGGTGAAGAAAGCTGACAATGAAGACTTGATCTTCTTGCACTGCTTGCCAGCATTCCACGATACAAATACTGTTTACGGTAAAGATGTCGCTGAAAAATTTGGCGTAGAAGAAATGGAAGTAACTGACGAAGTCTTCCGCAGCAAATACGCTCGCCACTTTGACCAAGCAGAAAACCGTATGCACACAATCAAAGCTGTTATGGCTGCTACACTCGGCAACCTTTTACATTCCAAAAGTATAATTTATAAAAACCGTATACCAACAGCTATGAGGGCTGCGACTAATAGCTTTTAGTCCAGTCCTCTTTTATATGATGAAATCTGTTATTTCTTATAAAAATTTGAAAAATATTAAACAGAAATCTAAAGGCATTCAATTGAATGTGATAAAGGAGAATTTATGGCAAATCGTAAAAATTGTGGTAGCTTTGGGAGGAAATGCGATTCTTTCTTCTGATCCGTCAGCAAAAGCTCAACAGGAAGCTTTGGTGAAACAGCTAAGCATCTTGTAAAACTGATCAAAAATGGGATGATTTGATCATCACTCACGGTAATGGTCCTCAAGTTGGAAATCTCTTGCTGCAACACTTTAGCAGCTGATTCTGAAAAAGAACCCTGCTTTCCCACTCGATTCACTTGTTGCTATGACAGAAGGTAGCATCGGTTTTTGGCTGCAAAATGCCTTGCAAAATGCTCTCTTGGATGAAGGCATCGAAAAGATGTTGCTTCAGTTGTGACACAAGTTGTTGTAGATAAAAATGACCCAGCCTTTTGTCAACTTGAGCAAACCAATCGGTCCTTTCTACTCAGAAGAAGAAGCAAAAAGCAGAAGCTGAAAAGAGCGGAGCGACCTTTCAAAGAGGATGCTGGCGTGGTTGGCGCAAGGTTGTTGCTTCACCAAAACCTGTTGATATCAAGGAAATCGAAACAATTCGTACCCTCTTGAATGCTGGTCAAGTGGTCGTTGCTGCATGGTGGTGGCGGAATTCCAGTCATCAAGGAAGACAACGGTCATTTGGCTGGTGTTGAAGCTGTTATTGATAAGGACTTTGCTTCTCAACGCTTGGCGGAATTAGTCGAAGCTGACCTCTTTATCGTCTTGACTGGTGTAGACTATGTCTTTTGTCAACTACAACAAACCAGACCAAGAAAAAAGTTGGAACATGTGAATGTTGCTCAGCTGGAAGAATATATCAAACAAGACCAATTTGCCCTGGCAGCATGCTCCAAAAGTAGAAGCAGCTATCGCTTTTGTCAACGGTCGTCCAGAAGGAAAAGCAGTTATTACTTCCTTGAAAATCTTGGCGCTTTGATCGAGATCTGAAAGCGGAACAATTATTGAAAAAGAATAAGCTATTTTTACTAGTAAAATATATAGTATTTCTAACGTCTTTTATATCAAGTTAGGAAATATTTCTTGAAAATAAGTGATATTTTTCAAAAATACTAGTCAGACCTTAATGTGGTAAAATAAATATAAATAGAAAGCGTTTTTCTTAAATATTTATTTAAGAAAGTGGTTAGTTTTTGCACTTTGTTAGACATTAGGAGGAAAAACAAATGAGTGAAAAAGCTAAAAAGGGTTTAAGATGCTTCATCTTACACCGTCTTGTTGATAATCATTGCTATTATGGCAGTGTTGACTTTGGATCATCCTGCAGGTGCCTTTGTGGATGGTGTTTACAAAGCTCAACCTCAAAAATCCGCAAGGGATTTGGGATGTTCTCATGGCACCGATTCGGGCTATGCTAGGTACTCATCCAGAGGAAGGTTCGCTGATTAAGGAAACAAGTGCAGCGATCGATGTAGCCTTCTTCATCCTCATGGTTGGTGGTTTCCTTGGTGTTGTCAATGAAACTGGTATGCTGGACACTGGTATTGCTTCTATTGTGAAGAAGTACAAGGGTCGCGAAAAAATGTTGATTTTGGTTCTCATGCCTTTGTTTGCCCTCGGTGGTACAACTTATGGTATGGGTGAAGAAACCATGGCCTTCTATCCTCTCCTTGTGCCAGTTATGATGGCTGTTGGATTTGATAGCCTGACTGGGGTTGCTATTATCTTGCTCGGTTCTACAGATTGGATGTTTGGCATCTACCTTGAACCCATTTTGCGACAGGTATTGCTTCATCAACTGCAGGTGTAGGTCTTGGTGAAGGGATTATCCTTCGTTTGATTTTCTGGTTTGCTTTAACTGGTCTTAGCACTTGGTTCGTTTTACAAGTATGCAGATAAGATCCAAAAAGATCCAACTAAGTCACTGCTTATAGCAACACGTGATGAAGATATGAAATTCTTTCAATGTTGGTGAAGACTGCACTGTTAATTCAACTCTTACTAAGAAAACAAAAACATGTCTTCGTACTCTTTTGTTCTTACTTTCGTCTTGATGGTCTTGAGTTTCATTCCATGGAGTGACTTAGGTATTACTCTCTTTGGAGACTTAAATACTTGGTTGACTGGTCTTCCAGTTATCGGTAAGATTGTTGGTTCATCTACAGCTGCTTTGGGTACTTGGTACTTCCCAGAAGGCGCAATGCCTTCGCCTTCATGGGTATCCTTATTGGTGTTGTTTATGGTCTTAAAGAGGATAAGATTATCTCTGCCTTCATGAAATGGTGCTGCTGATTTGCTCAGTGTAGCCTTGATCGTAGCGATTGCTCGTGGTATCCAAGTTATCATGAACGATGGTATGATTACTGACTACTATCCTCAACTGGGGTAAAGAAGGCCTGAGCGTCTGTCATCACAAGTCTTTATCGTTTTGACTTACATCTTCTATCTGCCTATGTCATTCTTGATCCCATCTTCATCTGGTCTTGCCAGCGCGACTATGGGAATCATGGCTCCGCTCGGAGAATTTGTCAATGTGCGTCCTAGCTTGATCATCACTGCTTACCAGTCTGCTTCAGGTGTCTTGAACTTGATCGCGCCAACATCTGGTATTGTGATGAGCTCTTGCGCTCTGGACGTATCAATTATTGGTATCTTGGTGGAAATTCATGGGCAAACTAGTAGTTGTACTATCATTGTAGTGACCATTGCTCTCCTGCTCCTTTAGGAACATTCATTCCATTCCTATAAATAGAGGAGTCGAGTGAGTCCATGAAAACATATATAACGAATCAAGTTAAAGATGAGTTTTCTAAACATCTGAAGACTCTTTGATCTCCTCACCCTTCTGTACTCAAATGAAGGAAAATGGACACCTTTTGGACAAGCTATCCAAGATGTCCTAGACTTTTAGAGATCACGTCGAAGTCTAGGTTTCACTACCTATCTTGACCCTAAAGGTTATTATGTGATATGCAGAAATCGGTCAAGGAGCAGAGCCCTGGCCGTTCTCTGTCATTTGGATGTTGTTCCATCAGGTGATGAGTCGGATTGGCAGACCCCGCCATTTGAGGCAACTATCAAAGACGGCTGGATCTTTCGGACGTGGTGTCCAAGATGACAGGGACCATCAATGGCTGCTCTTTACGCAGTCAAGGCTCTGCTAGATAGCAGGTAGAATTTAAAAAGCGAGGTTCGGTTTATCTGCGGGTACGGACGAAGAGACACTTTAGCGCTGTATGGGGCGGTACAACGAACTAGAAGAAACAGCAACGCTTGGCTTTGCACCGGACTCTTCCTTCCCTCTGACCTATGCTGAAAAAGGCCTCTTACAGGTCAAGCTGTATGGTCCTGGTTCAGATCAGCTGGAGCTAGAAGCAGGAGCAGCCTTTAATGTTGTGCTGGCAAGGCCAGCTATCAAGGAGAACTTTTGAGCCGGTCGTAGCAGGTTTGAGCAACTAGCTTTTGACTACGAAACAAAAATGACCAACAAGTCACTGTTCTCGGTCTACCTACATGCCAAGGATGCAGCTGAAGGTATCAATGCTATTGTTCGGCTTAGCGACAGTTTTGCAGCCTTTACAAGCTCATCCTGCTCTGGGCCTATTGCAGAAGCGGTGGGAGAAGATGCGACTGGTAGCCGCTTTATTTGGTGACATTTCAGATGAACCCGTCTGGCAGACTCTCTTGCTTTAACTATTTGGGTCTGACACTGAACTCAGAAAAGTCTGAAATCCGATTGATATTCGGATTCCCGGTCTTAGCGGATAAAGAGATCAGCTAGTAGCACAACTAGCGGAGATTGCTGGGCGCTACCAGCTTGACGTATGAAGAATTTGACTATCTTGCGCTTTTATGTACCTAAGGACAGCGAACTGGTCAGCACCCTGATGGCTATCTATCAAAGAGAAAGACAAGGAGCATGATAGTCCAGCTATGTCCTCTGGCAGGGGCAACTTTGCTCGAACCATGCCAAACTGTGTGGCTCTTCGGAGCACTTTTCCCGTGTAGAGCAGACGGAACATCAGGCCAATGAACGAACGCGCTCGAAGATCTCTATCGTGCGATGGATATCTATGCTGAGACTATTTTTCGCTTGGCAGGAGAGTAAAATTGCTAGTATAGATATTAGTTCTAGTATTTCTTGGCAAAATCTCTAAAATGACAAAGAGTTGGATGCAACTCTGATCATTTAATAAAGAGGGGGCAAATTCTTTGAGTTTATCAAAGCATTCGATAGCAGCTTGATTATCTTCGCAGATGATTTAGAGCAGCATGCGTCTCGACTAGACTGTAGCAACAATCTAGGGTGAATTTGTCGTCTAAATGGCACCAAAAAGATTGGGCTAGTCCGGGTAAGGTTTTCATGACGACTTGATGCTGAACGGGCGGAACATGACGAGGAGCATCTTCCATAAGAAGCGCGAGTCTTTTCCCAACGAAGGGGCGATGCTGTTAATGACATAGTAAGATCTGTCGTTTTCGTGTTACCTTGACTAGATTGAGCGCTTTTCATGTCACGAGAGAGCTGACTGGTGACAATGACGCCGTTTTGCTGCAGTAGTTCTTGGAGTTCCTGCTGGTATGGACCCTCCATGATGAGGGAGCGGATGAGGCGGTGCCTACTTTCGATTTTATCTCATGGATTCACCTGTATTTATTTTGATAAACATAGCGTCGCCAAAGCTAAAGAAGCGGTAGCGCTCAGCGATAGCATGCTCATAGGCTGACGCAGTGTCAGTTGGCGTCCAGCAAAAGCTGATACCAGCATGACAAGAGTTGATTTGGTAGTGGAAGTTGGTCGAAAAGGCATCGACAATCTTCCACTGATAGCCCTGGTTTGATAAAATATTGGTCCAGCCAGAGTCGGCTTGGATTTGACCTTCAATTTGCTGCCGATTGTTTCCAATGTTCGGATAGAAGTGGTGCCGACAGCAACTGACGTGGTGGCTGGCCGCTTGCCTTGACTTGGCGCAGGGTCTCAGCCGCTTCTTCAGACAAACTGTAAAAATTCGGAATGCATCTCATGCTCTTCCAAGTTGTCAACTGATACAGGACGGAAGGTTCCAAGCCCACATGCAGCGTCAGGTAGACGAGCTTAACGCCTTTTGTCGCAATGCAGCAATTCCTCTGTGAAAATGGAGGCCAGCGGTTTGGAGCAGCGGCGGAGCCATTTTCTCAGCATAGACTGTCTGGTAGCGTTCACGGTCTTTCTGAGCTTCTCGTGGATGTAGGGCCGGTGGGGGCATTTCCCGAGACTTTCTAGGACTTCTGAAAGGAAAATGCTGATGACATCGGAAAGCGCAGCTTGATGCGTCCCACCGTGCTCCAGCTCTTCTGTAGACGGTGGCTGTCAAAGCGAGCGTCCCGAGGAAACGCGTGCTCCGACTCTGGGTCGTTTATGGCAGGCTTAGCGACTTCCGAAGTCATCACCTTCGTGTATTTTCAAGTGCAATTCGACACTTGCGCCGGTTTCAGGCTTGGTTCACCGTGAAAGGCGGGCTGGTGGGACACGCGCGCGTCATTCATGGGGCATCCTGCATACTCCAGGATGTAGTTGGTCAATGATATTGCATCAAAATGAGTATGGTCCACTTTGACCAGCTGGCTGGTTCCCGATCTACAGACGCGTTAGGCAAGGTCTCGCTTTCTCCAGAGGGGTTTGTGCACCAGTCCTTTCTGCAAAGTGAAAATCCAAAATCAGCAGTATTCATATTCTATCGCTGTAAACTAGTTCTCATAACGAATAACAACAAGCATACATAGTGGGCGGCACATGAGATGCTATAACTGGTAAGAGATTGAAGCGCATACCACATTCGCTTTATAACCGAGATGTTTGAGAAAGCGCAGCGGTATGAGTCACTTCATGAGATAAACAGATCATAATCGATTGGTATGCTTGTACTTTCTATTATAGCACGATTTTGTCGCTGCAAAGTCTGTCAGTGGATTTAGAGTAAGCAGAGATCTACTTGGCAAAAATTGGTCTATACCATATAATATAAATTAATCAAAGCAAAAAGGAGCTCAACGATGAGAATTATTCGTGTAGAGAAAATCACAGCCGGTGGCGAGAGTAGCCTTTGAAATTGTTAAAAGAAAAAGTAGCTCAGGAGCCAAAAACGATAGGTTTGGCAACAGGAAGCAGTCCTTTTTGAGGTTTTATGAGCAAATTGTTGAAAGTGACCTTGATTTGTCAGAGCTAACCAGTGTGAATCTAGACGAGTACATAGGATTGCGAAAATCCTCAGTCTTATCCGCTAGTTTCATGCAAGAACATTTATTTAATCAGAAGCCATTTAAGAAAAGCTTTTTACAAATGGTGTTGCAGAAGATGTGAAATGGAAACCAGACGCTACAACCAAAGTTTGGTAGAGCATCCTGTTGACCTGCAAATTTTGGGAATTGGTACCAATGGTCATATTGGGCTTTAACTGAAACCAGGGACTAGCTTGATAGCACGGTTCATGTGTGTGATTTGGAGCAGTCAACTATTGAAGCGAATGCTCGTTTCTTTTGATAAAATAGAAGATGTACCGACGCAAGCTTACTCAATGGGATTCGGAATATTCTCAATCAAAATCCATCATCGTCTTTGCTTTATGGTGCTTCCAAAAAGCTCAAAGCGCATTGCAGGAACAGTAGAGGACTGATTACAGAAGAATTACCTGAAGTGCCCTTCAACATGAAGATGTTGTGATTATTGCAGATAAGGAAGCTCTAAGTCATTTGAAAGCATAAAATCTATTTCCATCCCAATTTTAGGTAGGCTTTGGTATTTTGAAAAGTTTGTTATCTTATGATTAGTATGTTATACTAGTAAACCGAGTGAAAATTTAGGAGGATTCTAGTGAAAAGCTGTTACTATTTGTTTGTGATTGCATTGTGTTGGGGAGTAACTTTCATTCATGCGGACGAGTTAGTTGATATGGCACAAAAGATGTATCCAAACGAAAAGTCAATCAATCAATCGTCCCAAATCATCCTTGATAGTCGATGCTACGGGGAATGTTCTATGGCAGGATAACATTGATGAAGTTCGTGACCCAGCTAGTATGAGTAAACTTATGACCCTGGTTTGGTATTTGAAGCGATTCAGCAAGGGAAAAATTAAATGAAAATACAATCATCAAAGCAACAGCACGTGATCAGGCATTGCAAATGTTTAGAAATTTCCAATAATAAAAATCGTGGCGGGAGTAGATTATACTGTCTCTGAGCTGATGGCTTCATGACAGTTGTGCCCTCTTCCACGCAGCAGCGTGATGCTGTGGCCAGTATCTATCAGACAACGATCAGATGCTCTTGGAGAGAGAATGAACGCGAAAAAGCGCAGAGAGCTGGCATGACCAGACACACGAAATGGTTTAATGCCAGTGGTGCTGCAGCGTTTTCCTTTTAAAGGCTTGCTACACGCTCAAACGTTATGATAATAACTGCTGCGAGTCAAACAACAGCGCGCGATTTAGGGATTTTAGGTTATAATTTTGTTAAAAGCACTATCCAGAGATTTTAAACTATACCAATCAGGCAAAGTGACGGTCAAAATTGGCACATATGAAGAAACGTTTGAGACTTATAATTACTCCTGCCGGGTGCTCGCTACGCTCTGGAGGGGAGTAGATGGTCTGAAGACGGGTTTCAAGTCGAACGGTGCCTTCAGCATACATTGCAACTGTCAAGCGCGAAACCAGCGCGTGATTGGCGATATCATGGGCGTTGGTGACTGGTCTGATCAAGATGGTGAATATTACCGCCACCCATTTGGAAATGCAGCAGAAGTCAAAAATCTTATGCTGACTACAGTACAAAACTGTTCTCTAAGGAAGCAGAGATTGATGGAAAAACTTACAATCTACCCAGAAGATTTTTATGCGACAATCAAAAGATGCGAAAGGCAAAACCTGTAGTTGAGAATGGTGTCTTGAAGGCTGGAAAATGATCTGTACACGCTCTCAAAAGATCTCTGATGAGATGAAAGTGGAGAATAGATTATTCTGTTCCCCAGTCTGCCAAAGAAGAAGTCACTAAGAAATAATAAAACTTGGTATAGTGACTTGCTAAGCAACCGCTGGTTAATTGCCTTGCCAATTGTCATTATTGTTCTGATTTTTCTATATTGAGAATCAAATCGAGAAAAGCTAAAGCAAAACTAAGCAAAGATTTAAATAAGGAAGCTTGTGCTTATTTGCAAGCTGAGATAGAGGCTGGGACAAAAGTCCTAGCCTCTCAATTATCTTTGGATTGTCGAGCAAGACGCAGTGGTTGAGTGGGCTCTACTACGCGTTTCATCAGCTTTTTACAGCCCCTACTCAACTGTGCAGGTGGGACGACGAAATCGAATTCTAACGAATTACCGATTTCTGTCCCTCTTCTATTCTATTTTGGAGAGGTTTTGATGATGGGGAAAAAGTTTTCTATTAGCTATTTGCACTTATTTTTGATGTATAATTTTATTTTCCTGTCCAATTCATTGTTTTCGACGCTTGATATCCGTTTATATGCTGGATAGGGCTACACGGCGCTGGTCAAGTATCTATCGTCGTATCAGCTTCTTTCTTTTCTTCCATGCTGGCTCAATGATCATGCTGTTAGAATAATCATGCGCTACGCATCAGAAGGGTTTCGCTTATCAGTTTTCTGATTATCCGGGAGACATCTTTTTCGTGGAGGCTGATAATCATAATGGCGCTTAGCTATCTGGTACAGTCGTCTTGATGCTCATCAATGGGAGTGGGTACCGTGATGGATGTACTGGCAGCCGTCACTTATAAATATGGGAAAATCCGAATTTGAGGAACGATCGGTTATGCCATTGGTTCTACAGCAGCTGGCAGGTTTGGTTATAAAATATTTCTCCCAGGCCATCTATCTGGTCTTTCATCAGGACTATGATGCTGAAGTATTTTAGGAGTTTACTTGGCTTGAATCCCAAACGGGATAGGTTGACTAAAAGACTGAAAAACGAGGCCATTCGCTCTCTTTTCAGCTATGCCCAAAAACAGAACCTATCTTTTTATCTTTTTCCTTGTCGTGCCCTTTACTCACGTGTGGGCAGTCAGGGGCATACCTATATTCCTTCCATGCTAGAGATCCAGTGGCTAAAGTGTTGATTGGGCAACGACGTTTGTCGCAGTTTTCTGTACTCTAGCGAGGGCACCCTTGATCTTTTTATTCCTATCTTTTCATGGATAAGATAGCTGTCAAAAGAAAGTTGCTCTATATCTGCTTAGAGTATGATGCTTTCAGTATGCGGTTTGTACTTTGAACTGAGCTTAGGCTCGAAATCGTAGTCACTCTGCTTTCCAAGCATGCTTCTGGCATGGTACTGACTATGTATAGTCTCTGCGCATCGTGTGCGAAATTTAGTAGATGAGAAAATATTTGGTGACCGCTTTTGCATGACTGCAGACGGGGAGAAATCTAGGAACAAAGATTTTCCTTACAGGAGCTGTCAGAAAGTCTATCTTTGGAGATGGTTTTGGCTATGGTGGTATAGTTTCATGTTTAGCAGCAATTATGGGTCTAGTGCTCTTGCTTGCTCTCTTTTTGAAAGTTCCTGAGAATCGAGAATTTATTTGGAGTAAGGAAGAAACGAGCTAGGCTGAGACTTTTCAGCTCGTTTTGTTGTTTGATGGATACATAAGTGAGGAGAATAGATAATACTTCGTTTCCATTTCACAAGCCCTCTCTTTGGCTTTTTAATTACGAATAAAGATATAAAAGACATTGAAGGAAATACTCATGTTGCTTGCGAAAATAAAGAGGATTTTGCTGAATGCGATGGAGAAATCAGCCGTCTCTGAGCGAACAAACCTTGTCCCGGCCTGTTCGGGGAGCGGTCCGCTTCAAGGAAGGGGTCATGCACGACCGCATTTTGCTCATATTTCTCTTGAAAATTGTTCGTTTTATACGGAAAATGAGTGCGGAGCATTTGAACTTGAAAGCTGGCCTTTATAGCTGGGGAAAGCAAAGCCAGAGAGATTCAGGTGGAGGCCTGACCTGAGATAAAGGCCAGATTGCCGACCTTTTGGTAGATGGTCGCGCATAGCTCTGGAGGGTTCAATGCGCAGTCCTCTTGGTCAGGAACGACGACTTGAGGGAAAGGACGCTGTCTATCGGCGGCAGCATGTCTATCAAGTTCTCTGGCTCTTGGGCAAGAAATTATGGTTAAAACAGTCTCTGACGATGAGCTGCAAAAGGACTTTCTTTATTTTTAGTCAAAATATGGGCTCTCATCTTTGATTGGGTGAGAGCTGGGAGCTTCCGGCTTAAATATCTCATTCACGAGGACTTGCATGGGCGAGCTCGTACAGGTCCAAATCCCTTTCCTTTTTGGTCAATGCTGCCTCATCCGTCTTGCGCAAAGCCTTTTCAGAAAGCAGGGATAGAAAGTTATCTGGCGCGGCAGGATCCAGAGATTCTGTCGCTATGTTCGTCCAGCAGCTTTATTACCAGCAGCTCTCGCTGGATGAAGCTCAAGCCCAGCTCCTATCAGAAAGGAGACAATCTTCTGGCCAAGTCAGTAGAGGATTTTTATCCGCAGGTTCAGCTGTTCAAGCCAGCTCCTTTTTGCCAAACCAACAGAGAACTTGACGTCTACATACCACCAGCACTTTCATCGCTATTATCAAGGCTGAAAGATAAGCGGCTTCAAACTGGGTGTCTATCCGCAGTATGTGCGATTTCGCTTTTATGATAAAATAGAAAGATGGAGAAATTTCTATAGCCAAAAACAAAAGTAAATTGAAATTGAAAAATATACTTGGGATTTGACAACCATTTTCCCAACAGATGAAGCCTTTGAGGCGGGTTGGCGCAGGTTTCAGAAGAAGTGAAGAAAGCAACTGGTCTGGCTGGGCATTTGCTGGATTCGGATGGTTCTCTTAACAACGACTGAAATCGAGTTGGACTTGGTGCGTCCGTATTGAAAAGCTTTATTCTTATGCTCATGAGAGATGACGATCACGTGTGGCAGTGCCAGATTATCAGGCTAAAGGCGCGGCTCTTTACAGCGATTTTGTCAAAAGCTTTTGCCTTCTACGAGGCCCAGATTGTATGGCGATTACAGAAGAGCAATGCTGCGCTGCGCAGGCCTGCATAAGCTGTGTATCAGCAGTATTTTGACAAACTTTTGAAAGAAAACTCGCATCCTGACACAGCGCGAAGAGGAGCTGATGGCCGGTGCTGGGCTGCCACAGCAGCGGGCGGGAGCTGCTCTTTGGATAATGCGAGTATCGTCTTTCCGATGGTGCATGACGATGATGGAAATGAAGTTCAGCTCCAGCCACGGTAACTATATTTACCCTAGTTGAGTCTAAGAACCGAGAATTGTAAGAGCTTATGAAGGGCTCTCTACAGCGCGAGCAGTATCAGCATACTATGCTGAACTCTGCAGACCAATGTCAAAGTTCACAATTACAATGCAATCCGCAAGTTCTATCTGCGGTTATCTGGGCCAGGTGAAGACAGCATTTTTCAGAGCGCTGGATTGATGTTCATGAAAATCAAGGCAAGCGCTCAGGGCATCTCAGGCGGTTCTTATGATACCAATGCCTATGTTGCCTTGGTGGCGGGATACACTGGATAATCTATTTGCCTTAGTACCGAGACAGGCCATAGTATGCACTCCAGCTATACTCGTAGAGACCAGCCTTATGTTTACGGAGACTACTCTATCTTCCTAGCTGAGATTGGCCAACGACCAATGAAAATATCCTGACAGAGAAGCTCTTGGAAAGTGAAGACGATGCTACCGCTTTGCTATTCTCAATCACTTCTTAGATGACTTCCGAGAACGGTCTTCGTCAAACCCAGTTTAGTTTGAGCACACCCTTATCCACAAGGCTGACCAAGAAGGTCAGAAGTTTTGACCAGCGGGTTTCTCAATGAACTCTACGCTGACTTGAACAGGAAATACTATGGACTGAAAAGGATAATCCGCAGATTCAGTACGAATAGGCTCGGATTCCGCATTTCTACTATGATTACTATATTTTCCAATATTCGACAGGCTTTGCAGCCCTTCTGCCTTAGCTGAAAAAGTTATCCATGGCAGTCAGGAGGAACAAGGACAAGTATCTGGACTATTTAGCTGGGAACTCTGACTATCCGCTCAATGTCATCAAAAGCGGGTGTAGATATGGAAAGGAGCTACCTAAATGCTGCTTTTGCTGTCTTTGAGCGTCGTCTGGACGAATTCGAAGCCTTGGTACAGAAAAGTTGGGACGGCTGGCATAAGATGGTCAGGACTTATAATCAAAACTCCTAATCCCCAATACCGTCAGTGATGGTCAAAGAAGTTATAGACTTTACAACAGGACAACGACTCCAGCCAGTTTCTGAGTGGACTCAAGGAGCTGGAGGATTTTGCCAGAGCTGAAAATGTGCCCGTGATTCCCCATGGGACAGTGGCTTATTTCCGCCTGCTCGAAGCCTGCAACCAGAGAGATTTTTAGAAATCAGGACAGCTATCGGTTTTGTTCCTTTTGATGGCCAGACGTGCGCCTCAGGCTCAGATTACGACTATTGAAGGCCTGACCAGGATGATTGAGCTTACTAAGGCTAATTTGCTAAGTATGACAGCCGTCAGCAGATCGCCCTGCTGGAAGGCGATGCGGTGGATTTGCTTGAGACACTGGAAGTTCCTACGACCTTGTCTTTATGGTTTCTACCAAGTCCAAGTATGTAGTCTTTCTGCCTCAGGTTCTCAAAGCGCCTCAATCCACGGTGGTCTGGTCTGATTGACGATGTCTTCAAGGCAGCGATGTTGCCAAGCCTTTTGAGGACGATGCTTGGCTAACGAGCTGTTACCGTGGCTTGCATAGCCTGTTTTGACGCAACTTTGGACAGTCAGATTTGACTGCGAGCTTGCTTCCTTTGGGAGATGGGCTGCTTATGATTGAAAGAAATAATCCTTCCCTTTTCTCAAATTCCAAAATTTTACGGAAAATTAAGATATCAAGTTAGTTTGGTACAATAGACCAAAGTGAATTTATTGAAGGGTAGATAAAACAATGAAGAAAAAATCCTTACAGGAGCAGTAGCTCCTACTTCCTGTAGTGGCTTGCAGCATGTTCACAAACAGCAAAAGATAAAGATATTGTGACAAGTAGAGGTGAGACAATCTACAGTAAGTGAATTTACGATCAAGTAAAATAATGGATTTCCTCTCAACAAGTCTTGCTTCAAATGGCCATTAAAGCAAGTTTTGAAGAGTATGGCAAAAAGTAACGGATAAAGAGGTTGAAAGAAAGCCTTTGAAAAATGAAAATCCACTTATGGTTCTACTTCAAAATGTTCTTACTCAAAGCGGAATGACAGAAGATGCCTGAGACCAGATCCGCAAATAAATTGGATGAATACGCTGTTAAAGCAGCTGAAAAGAGGCTGACAGATGACAACTTCTAGGAAACTCTTTGGAAACGTATACAAGTAACAGCTCAAATTATCAAAGGTAGACAGACAGTGAAGAAAGGCTAAGGAAGTGCTTGAAAAAAGCCAAGGCTGAGGGCAGACTTTGGTCAGTTAGCTAAGGAAAACTCAGCCGACAGGACACAAAAAGATAAAGGGTGGCGAGGTGAAATTTGATTCAACCTCAGCAACAGTTGCGGATACTTAGTTAAAAAGCTACTTTTGCCTTAGAAAATGGTGTTTCAGTGTGATTTACTGTACGAAGGTAAGCAGAACTATTCAGCAAGTTACTACATTATTAAATTGGTGAAGAAAACTCAAAAAATCTGCAAAATGGACAGATTACAAGAAGCAACTTCAAAGAGATCCCACAACTCAAAATAAAACACGATGCAAGCTTTATTCGTTCTGGTATTTCTAAAAATTGAAGGAAAAGGCGAATCTGAAAGTGAAGGATCAGCTTTCCAAAATGTCTTTAATATGTAGAAGGGATACTTCTAGCTCATCGTCTAAAAGCAAGTCTCAGTCTTCTAGTTCAGAAGAAAAGAAATCACAATCTTCTAGCTCCAGGCAAAATCTGGGGCTTCAAGCTCAGGAAAGCAAGTCAGAAGCTACTCATACTAGATAGAAACCCAGCTCCTGCAGCAGAATAAGCTTGACGAAAAGCCAAGAAGTCAGTATAATAAAATTATTGAGAATTGATTTTCTAAATCTCAGCTCAGAAATTAGCGGTGCTGCAGGCAATGCTATGAGGGAGAAAATTCATCACTACTCATGTTTCAAACTAAATAGCTAATGAGAATGACAAGTTCGACGATAGAAGGTGGTACCGCGGTTTTCGCCAGACAAAGAGCTTGTCTTTTTATCTTGACTCTGGAGGTAAAGCAGTGAGACCTATCTTGTCAGAGCAGAAATTTCGCCTAGGTGGCGAACGCTTTGATATCAAGGACGATCAGGTAGCACCGTTACCAAGTAGAAGGATCATTTCGAATTCCGAAGAGGTTTACCATCTATGATGCCCAAGGACAGACAGTTAGCCAGATCAGCCAAAATCTTTTCTGCCTTTTGCCCACCTCAGTTTTGAAATCAAGCTCAGTGACAGGATAGCTTTTTATATTCATAAGGCAGCCTTCTTCCGTGATAGAAATTATGGTTTTGATGATTTGGGCCTTCGTATCAGGGTAATATCTGAAGTTAAATTTGGTGCTGGATGATCGTGATCAGCTTGTCGCCGAGATTCGAAAAGAGATTTTCCATTCCTCGACTTACGTAACCGTCTATGAAGACTCTTATGCAGACCTGGTCATTTCCTCTGCGTCGCCATTGACTACGTGGGAGATGCTGGAAAGTTCATCGCACATTAAAAGATTTAAGGAGAAAAATAAAATGAAACTAAATGTCAAGATGCCTGCACCCGCCAAAATGTGGCTAGATTTCTGGAGCGAGCAAAGGCCACTCTGTAGAACCATCAGTCAGCTTGGTTCCAGTAAACGCCAACTCTTTTGTGGATCCAACCTCAGGGGTAGCAACTCTTAGAAACGTTTTGATGGGATCATTATTCCTGAAAATCCACGCATGCAATGCGCAAAAAGCGATTCGTACAAACGACGCGGCGTGAAAACGTAGGAACTGCAGCGCCACCATACCATGTTTTGAAATAAGTTGAAACTTCTCTATCGGAGTACTACCTGTGATGGAAGCTATTACTTTGGGCTTATGAACTTGACCAGCAAGTCCTGGAAATGGTTTTGGTGACTTCCCAGCTGACTCTATATGACCTATACTATCCAGACGATAAAGATTCTTACAAACTGCTGGATTGAAGTAGGAGTGGACCAAGTCACTTGATTCCAACTCGAGGGCAACTTCACTGGGAAATCGGTGCGGGACCTTCTGGACCAGATACAGAGATTTTCTTTGACCGTGGAGAAGCCTTTTGACCCAGAAAATATCGGTATTCGCCTGCTTGCAGAAGATATCGAAAAACGACCGTTACTATCGAAATCTGGAACATCGTTTTGTCACAATTTAACAGACCCTGCTGTTCCTCATGCTGAGTACAAGGTACGCACACAAGAACATTGATACGGGCGCTGGTTTGGAGCGTTTGGTGGCAGTTATCCAAGGGGCTAAGACAAACTTTGAAACAGACCTCTTCATGCCGATCATTCGTGAAGTTGAGAAATTGTCTGAGTAAGGTCTACGACCAAGATGGCGACAATGTGAGCTTTAAAGGTTATCGCGCTGACCACATCCGTTCTCTTTCATTTTTGCCATCGGTGATGGGTGCCCTTCCACGGAAATGAAGGCCGTGGCTATGTTCTTCGTCGTCTTCTCCGTCGATGCTTCCATGCATGGTCATTGGGTATCAATGAGCCTTTCCCTTTACAAGCTCGTGTTCCAACTGTTGCAAAATCATGGAAAGTTAGCCACCCAGAAGTAGCTTGACCGGGACCTTTATTGATCGTTAAGAGCAAGAAGAGCTCATTTGCGGCGCACCTTCACTCAGGTCAACACTTTGCAGAAACCATCAGCAGACCGAAAAAAAGGGCCAAAGCGTTATCGCGGGGCAAGATGTCTTCAAACTCTACGATGCCCACGGATTCAGTGGAATTGACAGAAAGTATGAAGAAGCGGGTATGACTGTGGACCGTGAAGGTTTGGAAGCTGCCATGAAGAGCAACAGAACGTGCGCACGACGTCAGCTGTTAAGGGTAGCTCAATGGGTATGCAAAATGAAACCCTTCAAAAATATCACAGTGAAAGTGTCTTTAACTACAATGCCAATAAATTGCCTTCTAAGCTGGTGGCTATCATGTGGACAATACTGAAGTTGAAGCTGTTTCAAGAAGGAACTACCTCTCTCATCTTTGCAGAACTCCATTCTACGCTGAAATGGGTGGATAGTAGCTGACCACGGCGGTCAAATCTTGGATGCAGGAAACGTTGTGAAAGTGACAGATGTTCAAAAGCACCTAATGGACAACCACCCATACTGTTGAGTTCTTACTGCCTTTGAATTAAGAATATACATTGGCGATCGATACCAATCGTCGTCTTCGTGTCATGAAGAACCACGGCGACTCACTTGCCATGCAGCCCTTCATAATATCACGGGAATCATGCAACTCAAGCAGGATCTCTGGGAAGCAGAGTGGGGTCCACTCCACTTTGACCCACACACTTCAAGCAGTAACTCTTGAAGGGTGCGCGCCATTGGACAACAAGTCAATGAGAAGGAAAATCTGAGGGAAGCAATCACTGATGGAAACTGTTGGAGACGGATATTGACACAGAGCAATACATGTG